>PDWJ01002293.1_pt1 | contig 20762 bp, 20 predicted proteins | sample 1430881 | NCBI WGS metagenome assembly PDWJ01 (sample SAMN01162460, study PRJNA174530) | Oral metagenome, whole genome shotgun sequencing project. | biome: Marine environment; feature: Marine mammal; material: Swab sample of the gingival sulcus; isolation source: swab sample of gingival sulcus... | reverse complement strand
TTTTTAGACGATTTGATGCCGTGGTCTGACAAGTTACCTGAAAGCTGCCTAATGAAGCAATAAAAAATACTACAATACCTTTACCCGCTTTTCGCGGGTTTTTTTGTGCTGATTTTTATCGGCAAAACGTGCTTTACTAAACCGCCTGAGCGGCTGCTATTACTTTTTAATTGCCAACACACCACTCTTTTAGCACGTACAAACGGTTGTGTTTTCAACCGCGTCGCCAGTTTTTTATTTGTTTAATAGAAAGCGGATAACATACCCAGCGGTGTGATTATCCGCTTTTTTGTGTGCAAGTTGCACAGTTATAAAGCTATCAGATATTTCTGTTATTTAAGAAAATTGTCTGCTTTTTGCACACTATCTAGTTATTACTTACTTTGCGCCCAATTGTTTTATAACTTATCAAAAACACTAAAATGCGGCAGTGTGCAAGTTGCATTTTAGGGGCTTAAATGCTATTGACAGGATGGAAAGTTTTGCTAACATGAGGATGAAAGGCGGGCCGATATGAACATTTATCTATTTGATGAGGCGTATAAAAAACGCGTGAAACGATTTATTCAATTGAACTATGGATTGTCGCAAAAAATTCGTTTGCTGGACGACTTGTCGCAATTAGACAGTACATTTTCGAGGTGCTTACTGACAGACGATTTGACAGTGATGCGTTCTGATTTGGAACTGCACTACATTGTTGAGCAAGTTGATGATCACGCTAATCACCACTTTAAATATCATAATTTCAGAGATTTGATTGCACAGTTGGTTGGTGATTTGACGATATCTGATGATGCATTGACACGCATTATCGTCGTTACTTCACTGGTCGGTGGTGTCGGTAAAAGCACTGTGGCCAGACACATTGCTAAACAGCTTGGTGAATCGCGCCAAAGTTTATTGTTGCCGCTATTAACACCGCAAAATAGTAGTAAACAGACGCTTTCTGAGTTTGTCATTACGCAGCGCCATAACAGACAGTTTAATCTGGCTAATTATGTCAGTACAGTGGATGGTGTAGCTGAATTAAAGGGCTTCTTTCGAGCCGAAGAATTGTCAGACGACGTCTTAAAAAGCGTTTTTAGCGGCATTAGACAATTGTTTGCTAAATCGCCTTATCGCGAGATTATCATCGATGCACCGCCGCTGCCTTATTGTCAGTCACTGCCCGACTATGCCGATTATACATATTTAATTAGAGCCGAACAACGCCATGCAGAAGAGCGAAGAATCAGTGAGGGATTACAACTATCAGTTGCGCATTGGCAATCGATTATCAATCGGCCGGCACATTCCACACGGCGTAGTTTGCCGGATCTGATGCAGAGAGCAGATTATAACGAAGCACTTTGCAATATTTTAATTGAGGATGGTCTTTATGAATACTGAGCAGATTATCGAACGCGTGCAGCGCGAGTTACAGCGTGATATTCAGATTGACGACGAAAGTGTCGCCATTAAAATTCATCAAGTTTTGGCCGAAGAATCAAGACTTGAACAACTGACAGTCGACCGGCGTAAACGCATTTTTGAAGAAGTGTTCAACACGCTGCGACGACTTGATATTTTGCAGCCCTTGATTGAAGATGATGCCATCACAGAGATTATGGTCAATGGTTGTACGCCGATTTTTATCGAAAAAAATGGTGCGGTTGAACAGACTAAGCTACAGTTTAACAGCATTAAGCGGCTCGAAAATGTCATTCAGCGAATTGTTTCATCGGTCAATCGCAGTGTTAATACGGCCTCGCCAATTGTTGACGCCAGACTTTACGACGGGTCACGCGTTAATGTAGTTTTACCGCCAATTGCCATCAACGGGCCAATTTTGACGATTCGCAAATTCCGCAAACACAACTATTCATTGCGCGATTTGATACAGCTGGGCACAGTCGATGAGATGACGGCAGTTTATTTGAGAAAGGCAGTCAAGGCGCGGCGCAATATCTTTATTTCGGGTGGCACCGGTTCGGGTAAGACGACTTTTTTAAATGCACTCAGTAGTTGTATTGATAAGAATCAGCGCATTATCAGCATTGAAGATTCAGCTGAATTAAAATTGGATCATCTGCCCAATTGGGTGCGGCTTGAAACGCGTAATGCCAACGCTGAGGGCAGTGGTCAAATCAGCATCAAGGATTTAATTCGCACATCACTGCGCATGCGCCCCGATCGCATTATCGTCGGTGAAGTGCGCGGCGACGAAACAATCGATATGTTACAGGCGATGAATACCGGGCATAGTGGTTCGCTGTCAACTGGCCATGCCAATTCGATTGCCGATATGTTAAAGCGACTTGAAACGTTGGTCTACGCGGCAAAGGATATGCCGGTAGAGAGCATTCGTCAACAAATTGCTTCGGCGATTGACGTTATGGTTCATTTGGAACGCACGGCTGACGGTAGCCGCAAACTGGTGTCAGTCGTCGAGTTAAAGGGTTATCAGTCAGGAAATTATTTGCTGGAATCGCGATTTTCGACAGGGCACAGGGGGACGCTATGATTACGGTTTTAGTTATCATTTTAATAGTGGTGGTGGTCTTATTATTGGTGTTGCTTATAGCCAAACATCGCTCAGCTACTTTGTCACTTAAATACAATCATTATTTGCGCTTTGATTATTTTGTTGCACTTGTCATATTGTTGTTGGCGGGTTACCAAATTGGCTTGATTTTTTACCGCAATCGCTACTTTGCTTTGGCGACAGCGGCCGCCTTCAGCTATGGTCTACGCTATTATCACATTTGGCAAAAAAAACGACAAAAAAATCAGTTGAAAGAAGAGTTTATTGAGTTAAATAGAATGCTGTTATCAGAATTGCACGCCGGCAAGTCATTACCTTTGGCTTATCGTTCACTTTATCAACGACTAATTGCTGAAGGGCAACATTACCAGCCTAATATGCAGGCCGAACTAAAGCAGTGGTGTAAAAAAATGGATATGGGAATGACGCTTGCCGAAATACTTAGTGACTTTGCTGCCCGCTGTCAAGATGTTCACATTAGTCAATTTGTCAATATGCTAGAGGTTGCCAAAATTAGCGGTAGCAGCATGTTAGATGTAATTGCCTTTAGCGATCGCATGATTAGCGATACCCGTCAAATTGAGCGCGAATTGGCGGTTTTGATAGCTGAAAAGAAGCTAGAACAAGTTGTACTCAGTTTGTCGCCAATCGTACTACTATACATTATGCAACAATTTTCATATGACTTTGTCGCGCCACTCTACGAAACAGCGATGGGGAGACTACTCATGACAATTGCACTGCTTATTTTTGCGGCGACATTTATTTGGTCACGGCGTATGACGGAGTTGGAATTATGAAAAGTCTGATTATTATCATATCGTTGGTGCTAATAGCCCTGATAAATCGTTCAAAACTGCCACTTGAAGAGAATTTTAGTCGTCGTGAAAGGCTTTATGGTTTGGCTGCTGCCTATTATCCTTTGGTCAGAAAACGCGTTGCTCGTTTGTATCGTTATGCTGTTGGCAAAACCTATTTGCGCTATGTCAAATTGTGTTATAGCCAGTTTAATTACAGCAATACATTGGCCTTGTTAATTAGTCAGGCGCTGGTCTATTTGACACTTGGCATGGCACTGCTGTTGTACTTGTTGGCGCAAGATATTGAACCGCTTGTCAAATTATTAGCCTTTGGCGGTAGTTTTTTGTTAGCCAGTCTCCCTTTTGTTAAATTGAGACGCAATTATTATACTATGTCACACGATATCATGTACGCTTTGCCGACATTTGTTTATCAACTTGCCATGTTGATTCGCTCAGGCGCAACGGTAGAGGCTGGCGTTTATCTGATATACCAACGGCTTGATCAGGCAGATGCTTTGACCAAATTGCTCGATAAGGTGCATTTGGCGACAGAAAGGGGGGAACATTTAAGCGATGCCTTTGCCGTATTGCCGGAGATGATAGAAAGACGCGAAATACACCATTTGGTATTACTGATGAGTCAAGTTTCGCGTTGTGGCGTCTATCACTTTGCTGATCAGTTAATCGCGCTAGGCGACATGATTATTCGCGATCGTCAAACGACGGTTAAGACGATTTCAGAACAGTTATCGACCAAGTTGTTATTGCCGATGATGTTGTCGATGATGACCATAATGGCATTATTGGTCTATCCAATTTTATCACAATTTTAGGAGGAAAATATGAAAACAATGATTATGTTACAACAGAAGATTAGAAATTTTTTTACTGATGAATCCGGCATCGGAACAGTAGAGATGATACTGATTTTATTTGTCTTGATTGGTGTCGTCATTATATTTAAAGAAAATATCGAGACACTTGTTAATAATTACTTTAACAAGATGGACCCGAACTTTACACACTAATGGCTAGGCGAAAAGGTGTAACGACCATCGAGGCGATGCTGCTGGCGCCGTTTATACTATTTCTGTTTATGTGCTTAATCGATATGCTGTTTATTGTACATAACAGAACGGTATTACAAGCCGACTTAAATGCCATTAAGCTGGTTGCAGAACAGCATTTAGCAGAATCGCCCGACCAATGGTCGGTCAGTACCCTGAGTGACTGGCAGAATGGCAATAGTGAATTAGCCGAGCAGAATAGCCGCAGCATTGCCGATATGATGCATTTGTTTCTCGATAAGTCAGCTTTAGCAGAGCGAATTGGCAGTGAAATGTCAACTGAAAAGCGACGGGCACTTTATAGTGTTAGGCGCATTGCCATTGAAAGTGAACCCGGTTGGTTTAGCGAGCGTTATTATCTGATTTACGACATCGACATCAATACGCCGTTTTCCAGTTTAACCGGACATATCTTTAGTAGTCATCAAAACGTGAGTGGGAGACAACAGTTACAGAGTTATGACCACATGCAGAAGATGCATGATATCGAATTAGTGTTTGATCATTTTGAAAAATTGACAGAAATTGAACTTTTGATAAAGACGATAAGGGGTGTGTTGGTAAATTGTCTAGTAAAAGGGCACTAGAATTGAAGCGGCGAAAGGGTAGTTTTACGCCAGCTATTGCCATATTGATGGTCTTCTTTGTTTTGGTTGCGACACTAACAATTGATTATAGCCGTTTTAATAGCGTCCAACCAATTGTGCGCGCTCAATTAAATAATGCAATTGATATTGCTTTGCTCGATTATGACAGTGCATTAAAGGATGATTATGATTTGTACGGTGTGCTCGACCGGCAAAAGCTAGGCGAGCAGATTGAGTATTATCTCAATAAATCTTTAGCGGCAGGTGATTTTACAACGCCTTACCATATTGTTATCGAAAGCGTTGCGGTTGATAGCGACGTTGCCAACATAACAGATAAGGAAACTTTGCGGCAGATGATCATTCAAAATCACAGTAAGGCCTTTATCGCTAACAAATTGACAGACTGGCTGGAGCGACTGGACATTTTGCGCGATCTGTCCAAGGTGATCGATATGGTTGAACAGTTTAATGAAGTAGTTAAGCAAGTTAGTAAATTGGAACAATTGTATCGTGACTTAGAAAGTCTGTATAGTCAATTTGAAGACTGGCAAACGATGGCACAGAATTTTGATGGCGCGGCCATCGCTGATGATTTACTTGATCTGTATGAAGACTTAGCTGATGTCGAAGACGATATCGATGAACAGCGCAATAAAGATGATGAAGATGCTTGGACAATTTATCAAGATGGCTGGTATGATGCAGAACTAGATTATTTAATTACAAAGCGAGGGCGCATTGAAGACAATATTGATGATGCCAAAGTGGCAATATCTGATTTTATTGATCAAGCCGATATTGTTTTTGAACTCTTAACTAAAACCAAGCAATTTAGCGACCAGTTGGCAATTGTCTGTAGCGAAGTGGAAAATGTGCTTGCCAGTCTGCCAACTGATTCAATTGAGGCTTTTGATCAAAGTTTGGGTTCGGTTGTGGCAAACATTCAAGATTATGCACAGCAGATATTAGTTGGTTTAGAGAGCGGTAATCAGGCTTTTAATCAACAGATTACAGTAATTGACAATTTAGCTGGCGAAACGCGGCACTATGTTGATTTGCTGTCCGAACTACTAGATGAAGAAGCGTTTAATGCCAGTGATTATCAAAATGAATTGACGTTGGACGGTCAAATTGTCTTTAGTGTTATTGATATCTTATTACGCCAGAGTGCAGCAGATACACCATTCAGTTTTAGTGCTGTCTTTGACACATTATATCAAAAAGCACGCCAGACGCTTGAAACGCAGTTTGACTATAATCACGGCGAAATACCGCAAGAGGTCTTTAGTCAATTACCTAGTAGACAATTGGGACAGCGTGATCCGCTATTTGAGCCGGGTGAAAGGGCGCAAGGTGGCAAATTTGCTCAAAGTGAGGCCTTAAACGAGCAAATGGATCAGTCGGTCGACTTTACTAAACAGTTATCGGCTGCAGCATTTGACAGCGGTCAGGCGCTGATTGAAAAGCTGATTATCATCGATTATGTTTTAACGCATTTTTCTCATAATTATGACGATAATCAAGATATAGCAGAACGCAATCGCTATTTCAACACGGCCGAAGTCGAATACATCATCAATGGCGATCGCATTGGGTCAACCAATGCATTAATGACAGAGGCCGGTATATTCGGTATGCGAACGGCGCTTAATGCATTGAGCATCTTAGCTTTTAAGCAAAATGAACTAACAGTCGTTTCGACAGAATTGGCAGCCTTGACCGGCGGTTTTTCTTACCCACTGATTTATGGACTATGCGTGATCGGTTGGGCATCGATTGAATCGGGCATTGACATCGCTCAACTCAAAGATGGTAAGAGGGTGTTGTTTTTTAAAATGGCAAATGATATCAATTTTGATTTATCACTGGAAACGCTGGCTGAAATTAGCGGCCAAGCCGATGTCGTTAAAGTGGTCAACGAGCTAAACCCGTTGGCATTTGACTATCAAGATTATCTATTTTTAATTCTGTTAACTCAAGAAGAAGATATTATCTTGTATCGCATCATCGATATGATTAGTCTGTCCAACGCGTTAAATGATGCTACCCTGTCAAATTATAAAACGGCTGTGACGGTAACACTGCACTATCGCTTAGACAGCTGGTTTAGCACAAATTTACCAAATGTTGCCACCAGTTTAACCAGTAAACAGTATAGTATTACCTTAAAGCGAGGCTATTAAATGAAACAGAGAAAAGGTGTATTAACGGTTGAAGTTATGCTTTTGATGCTCGTTGTATTAAGCGTCAGCGGCTTTATTCTGTCGTTACATTTGAGCATTGAACGCCATAACGAAATGTTTTGCTTAATTGAAGATGCCGCTAAGGATACGGCGCGTGCGCTTTACACCGTCGGACGTTTAAAGACGTCTATCTTTGAAGACGATGTCTTCTACGATGTAGCAAATTTTCCAATACTAAACAATCTAATGGGTGTCGATTTAAGCAACAGTCTTCACAATATTAATCAGGCTGCGCTAAATCGTATGATGATGTCCAATTTATTGCGCCGTGCTGCCGTTGCCGATAGTGCTAGTTTTAACGCCAAATATCACCTGCGTTCGTCGGTTCAGTTTAGCTTCGAAATCGATCAAAACGCACTGATTATCAATGCGACATTACCCTACAAAAGCCTGACGCCAACGGCGCGGTTTGTAAGCTATGATCCTCAGATTAGACAGATTATTCCGTTGCGCAAGGCGCGTAGCATTGTCGAAGGCTATCGTGATGAGCAGTTGGCCAAAGTAATTATTACCGATTATGGCATTGAGCACAGCCATGTTTATCATACTATGAATTGCATGGGACTGCGCTATGCCAAATCACAATACGAGTATCGCGTCAATGCTGATTTATTGGGTGGCACCGTTGAATTAGAAGGTAACAGTTATCAACTATGTTATTTTTGTAGTCGTAAACAAAAGGCAAGTGAGGAGAAAAATGGAATTTCAAATCAATAATGACGGCGTTCATCAATCGATGAATATTGCCATCAGACAACTTGATACATTTAGTTATAATATGATAGATGAATTGCCAAATAGCTTTATCAAATGCGTCTATCATGCGACCGAGTCATCGTGTTGTCAGTATGGCTTAAACGGTAAGCGTTCTCTACAACGCTATATCACGCAACGCATTAGCATAGTACAGATGTTAAAGATTATTTATCAGATTGCCGAGCAATTATTATTGCTTTGCGATTACTTGATTGACATAAGGCAAGTTTATTTAAGCGAACAGACAATTTTTGTCGACCTGCTGACTGACGATGTTCGCCTGCTGTTGATACCAGATCAACAATATGATGATTTTCCAACATTTAAGCAATGGTTGTTGGCGCATATTGAAACGCATCGCATCTCGTTATACAGCACGATCGAGGGACGTGAATTATACGATTATGTAAGCTCTGACGAGTTTTGTTTAAGTGGTTTAAAAACTTTTATTAAGGATTTAGAAAGCCGTCGTCAGAAAAAAAATAAAAATTTTGATAAAAATACTCAAAAAAGTGTTACAATAGTATCAAAAAGCATTAATAACTATCAGACAGATAATAAGCACACTTTATTATCCTATCTGCCTTTAGTGGTTTTACAGTTAGTATTTGTGGTTGGCTATGTTTTGACATATTTGCTAGTGCCGCGATTAACTGCTGATTTATTTGCCGCCCGTTTGGGCAGTTTGATGATTGCATTGAGTATTGACATTATCGTTACGCGTGCATTGATGCGCTATTTAGAAATTGAGTTTTCTTCGCTTGGACAATGGTATAGTGCATTGAAAAAAGTATCAAAAAAAGAAAAAGTACCTCCGAAAAGTGCTGAGACAACCGTTTTAGCGCTGGCGGGTCGCAGTGCGCAGTTATTGGATTTGGTTGCTGATAAATGCTATTCACTCGATTTGGCGCTGACACTGATTGGTCGGCAAAATTCAGCTGATATCCGTTTAAACAGCCGTACAATTGGTCGCCGTCATTGTCAGATTAGTCATTCGGGCAAGGGTTATCAAATAGAAGATCTAGCGAGTGTTAATGGCACGTATATCAATGATCGGCGCTTGACATCGGGAAGTGCTTGGCCGCTCAAAAACGGCGATAAATTGCGCATTGCCGATCGAGAGTTAATCTTTATCGACGATTAATGGCAACCTAGTTATGTAAAATGAAAGGATGATTATGGAATTAGGGACAATATTGAATGAACGCTATCAGATTATTCGTCAAATTGGGAGCGGCGGAAGCAGCGAAGTATATTTAGTAAAGCACATTTATCTCGATAGTGAATTTGCCGTCAAGGTGGTTATGCTCGATCGGCAAAGTCAGATAGACTACGCTTCGGAAGCCCATGTGTTGAAAGACCTGCGTCATCCGCAGTTGCCGCGCATTATTGATATTTTTCAAGATGAACAGTATCTTTATATCGTACGCGATTATATAGCCGGTATTGACTTAGAACAGCATGTCGACCGACATGGGCCGCAGTCGTTAACGCAGACAATTGATTATGCGTTACAGTTAATTGAAGTGCTCAACTATTTACACACCCGTGAGCGTCCGCTTATTTATCGCGATTTAAAGCCGAGCAACATAATAAAAACAGATGACAATCGCTTGGTATTAATCGATTTTGGCACGACGCGCACTTATAATCCAGAACGCGATGAAGATACTGTTTATTTAGGCACCAAAGGCTATGCACCGCCCGAACTATTTGGTGGCATTCAGTCTGATCAACGGACTGATATCTATTCTTTAGGCGCAACACTTTACTACATTTATACTGCCGAACACTGGTCGGAGGTTGCTCAATCTGAAAAATTCGCCAAATTTAACGGCACAAAAGCTGCTGCGCTACGCACGATAATCGAGCGTGCTATGCGACTGACGCCGGAAAAACGTTATCAGACTATGCTGGAATTGCAACAAGATTTGCAAGATAAGGGGCTTTCTGAAAACAAAGTCGTAAAACGGAGCAGCTCTGAACGTCTACCGAGCAGCAAAGTTATTGTCGCAGTAATGGGCTTGACGCGCGGCTGCGGTTGCACACATCAGGCAATCGCCATTGCCAAATACTGTGCTAAACAGATCGGCAAGACCGTTTATCTGCAAAAAGTGGCAAATGATAGTTTGACTTTGTTGGAAAACTATTTTTCAGGTCATAAAATTAGCCGGACCACTGCGCGCCAATCATTTAAAGTTGAAGGTGTTGAATTTATGCGTGAAGTAAGCGGCGATCAACTCAATACGCTTTTAACGCAGTACAACACTAATGTCGTCATTGACTATGCGACAAATTTTCACTTGTTGAATGATTTTTTGAAGGCACATAAAAAGATAATTGTCTTGCCGAAGAGTGCCTGGGCGCTGGCGCAATACCCCAGAATAATTGAACTGATGAAATACCAAGACGTTGAATTTATTGTCAATCTAGCCGATGATGAAACTTGTGATGAATTAGCTGATTGGTTAGACGTAGATCATAGGCGCTTACACGCTGGAATGTATCAGTCAAATCCGTTTTTACAGAGAGAAAATAGTAAATTATACGCTAAGCTAATTGGCGAAACTAAGAAACGTCGACGTTTTAATTTATGGGGAGGTAGTAAATGAGACGACGTACCAAGAGTTTTTTGATGGGATTGGCGACGGGCACGATAGTGATATCACTGCTGTTATTGACCGCGTATTACTTTTTTGCCTATCGGCATTATAATGAAACCATTGCTAATTACAAATTGTTGTTGGAAAACTATCAAAATCCGGCAACGGTCGATGTTGTGAAGTTGACCAGAGATTTGCGGCAGTATGATGTCCTTACAGCATCTGACTTTGAACTCATTAAAATACCGCTTAAGTATGCCAGTGAAGCGTTATTTAATCCAGAGCAGGATTTAGTGGGTTTAACCGCCAGCAGTGATTTAGCAGTCGGAACACTGCTACATGACAACATGGTCTATTCTGCTAAAACGCTACCAAAAGATTTGCGGGTTTACCAAATTGGCAATCTTTTAACGCAAAATTATTTAGAGGTTGGCGATTCGGTAGATATTCGAATTAGTTTTCCGTCGGGGCTCGACTATATTGTGTTATCGAAAAAGGTGTTAATTGATAAGCTAGCAGAAGATGCCGAAGCAAGCGATGAGCTTTGCGTATTTCATCTTAACGAAGATGAAATTTTACGTTTATCTTCGGCGATGGTTGACGCCTATCTACACGAAGGGACTTATTTATACACGACGCTTTACGTATCGGGTAGCAGTCAAATGTCTGCCGAAGTAACTTATCCGGCAAATGCCGCTGTTAAAGCGCTAATTGAGCAGGATCCAAATATTGTTGAACGGGCGATTGTCGCTTTAGAAGAACAGAAACGACAGCAGTTGACAAGGAGCTTAAACGGCCCGCCAGACTCTAATACACAGTTGCAATCTGATAGTCAAACTAGTGAGACAGTTGAAGCTACTGAAAATTTGGAAACGGATCCGACTGAGACGAAAAATATTGACGAGGTACAATAATGGCAAAAATAATTTCAATTATCAATCAGCCCTCAAGCGATAGTTTGATGTGTATATTGGATTTGGCAAAGTTGCTTATCTATGCGGGCAACACAGTTTGCGTTGTCGAAGACGAAGCATATCAAACCTTGTTGTTTAACTACCAACTACGGCTGGTAGAAATTGCCGATATTGGCCTTTATGCTTCAGTGGATGATATTCAAGATGAACAGATCGCACTTTATAACGGTTACTATCAAGCGGCCGATTGGTATATTTTATTGGTTAAGCAGGATATTTTTGAAATTAAATCACTTAGCAGTCACGTTCAACAACTTAATCTGACAAAAGCGACATTCGTTATGTATGATGCTTTAGACGTTAAACAAGACATTGACTATGTCTATCAAGTCTATTTTGAGCGCTTCGTCGATTGCCAGAATAAAGTGTCAATTATGCTCGATGAAAGAGAGAAAGAGCGCCATTATCTGTCGCAACTTGGCCAGACAATTGACTTAAAAGGCACATCGCGTCAACGTTTAGCGGCCTATCGACAGATATTAACTGATATCGTCGATTCAGAATTAAATTCAGTAAGACAATTGCATCAATTGGTTAGGAGAGGATGATATGCTAATAGTATTTTGGTCACCCCAACATGGACAAGCGGCAACAACAACAAATCTATTATCGGTCGGCTTATCGGCAACCTTGCAGTATAAGCTACGCGTGCTGTTGGCTTCGGTACAATCGAGTGAGCACAATTTACGCAAATACTTGTTGCCCGAATACCGCAATGAGAGCGTTGGTACACAGCGCCCTTCACATGACATCATGCGATTGGCGCGCAATGGACTATTGCAGGCACAATCGATTTCCAATTACACGACGCCAATTTTAAAATCAGCCATGCTCGATGTTCTGTCAGGTATCTCTTTAGCTGAAAAAGACAGTGCAGAACTCGATGTTTTCAAGGCCATTTTAGAAATGGCGCAGGGAACGTATGACTTGGTGTTACTTGACATAGACAATGGCTTTGACAAACAATATGTTGAATCAGTAATGGCAGCCGGCGATCAATTGGTCGTCAACATCAACCAAAATTTAACAGCGCTAGAAGACTTGCGCCAACTGTGTGATCAACGGTCAGATGATTTGCTCAAGTCGCCTTTTATTTGCGTAGGTAATTACGAACGTAGCAGTAAGATGAGTACGCGTCAAATTGGCAAGTACTTGGCTAACAAATCCATCATTACAATTCCACGTCATGCCTCACTAATTGATGCGCTTAATAGCGGTAATTTATTAGAATTCTTCGGTCGCCATTATTATAAGGGTAAACCGACAAAGCAAGATAGCTTTTTTAGCGTCGTCAGTCAAAGCACACACAAACTGCTGAAAGCCAACCAATTAATTGAGTAGGTGAGCTATGCCACTAAATATCTTAACCATTGGCATTTTAGCCATTATAACTGTTTTATACTTTCGCTCTAAGTCATCGACGTCGCGCGAGCGCTGGATTAGAGAAGCTGAACAGTATACATTTGAAAGCGTACTGCAACATGTCAAGCAGGAAATCAACGAAATGGCACGGACCAATATCGATAATTTAGCCCTGTCAAAGGAAGCCTATGATCGCGAAATTTTCAAGCGCAGTGAATTAATTACCGCTTTAAGGCGTTGCGTTTATGGATCATTACAAGATAAGCAATACGTTAAAGAAATCATCTATGACATATTAGTTGATAGTTATCTCAATGAAAAAAACATCAACCAAATCATTCCTTTTGATTATGGTAATCGACTGAGCCCAATTGACAAGTTTGATATCGTACTTTACTTTTATAAAAAACAGTATGGCAAATTAGGGTTTGCAAAGCTGGTAGAAAAGTATCAACTGGATTGTGCAAAATGCAGTGCCGCTGACACGGCAAAACAATATTTTGAAATTGATCAAGAAGATATTGCTAAGATTTATGATAGTGAGGACTTTTTTCTGACAAAATCCGATAAATTTCAGATACTGACACAAAAGATATACCAACAGTACAAGGGTTTTTCAGTTGTTGACGAGCTGCGCGATATGGATGTTGATGGCATTAGCGGTGGCGTTTCCGGTGTAGTTGGCGCCGTCGAGAACATCGAGCAATTGATTGCTCAGTATAAACAAATTCCTTATAATTACGACAGCGTTTGGGTGTTTTACAAGGGCAAATCAATTCACTTATCCTGTCTCAGTTTTGGTAGTATTAACGAATTGCGTCGTGTTTGTCAAAATATTTATCGTTACAATAATACCGGTATGCTCTCACAGAGTAAGGGCTACAAAATCAACGAGATGATCGACGGCTCGCGCATTGTAGTCGTGCGACCGGGTTTTAGTGAAAGCTGGGCCTTTTTCGTGCGCAAATTCAATTTAAAGCGTGCCACATTGGAACAGTTAATCAATATGCCAAATAGTCAGCTGCCAATTAATCTGGTGCGTTATTTGGCCAAGGGCAGTCGTGTAACGGCGATTACCGGTGCTCAGGGGTCCGGTAAAACGACGTTGTTAATGGCGATGATCGGCTCAATTTATGGTACATTAACACTGCGCATTCAGGAAATGGCCTTTGAACTACACCTGCGTAAGCTCTATCCAAAGCGCAATATTTTGACCTTTAAGGAAACCGATCAGATTTCCGGTCAAATGGGACTCGACGTTCAGAAAAAGACCGATGGCAGCGTCAATATTTTAGGCGAAGTTGCCAGTGATGAAGTTGCCGCTTGGATGATTCAAATGACGCAAGTGGCTAGTTTGTTTACGCTCTTTACGCATCATGCCAAAACGACCAAGGATTTAATCTTATCGCTACGTAATAGCCTGTTAAAATGTGATGTTTTTCGCAATGAAGAAGTGGCTGAAGAACAAGTGGTCAGCGTTGTCAATTTTGATATTCATCTCAATCGTGACTACGATGGTAATCGCTATATTGAACGCATTAGTGAAATTGTACCGCTTGAGCAAATTGCTGAATTTGAACAGTCGTTAGCCGATAAATCAGGCGAAGTGCTGACGCGCGCATTTATGAACAATGTCACCGGCTACTTAAAAAGACTATCGACACGCCAAAAGTATCAGGTACGTGATATTATAAAATATGACGGCGAAAAATACGTCGCTTTGACGGCGCCGTCTGAACAGCAGCTCAAGGAGATGTATCGCGCAATGTTAACGCAGGATAAAGCTGAATTTAAATCATTTATCACGACGAACTGGGAGGGGCAAAATGTCTTTGACGAATTGGCTTAGGGCAATTGGTATTGCAGCTATCTCGCTGGCTGGCATTTTACTCGTCTTTCAAATAGTTAGCGGTCGGCAACGCCGCATTGGCATCGCCACTTCGGCACAGCGTCGTCAGTTAAATAAGACGATATTTCGATTGTATAAAACGCTATTAATTATGCCGGTATTTGGCCATTACTTAAAGTCGATTAGAGAAAAAATCACCATGTCAGCAGCGCTTGATGAAAACCAATTGATTTATCAGTCGCTAAAAATATTTACAACGGCCTTTGTGCTAACCGGCATTGCACTATTGTTCTTTGCTTCATTTATTAAAAGTTGGTTTAGTTGGTTAATGGCAGTCGTCGTGCTTTACTTTGTAATCGAAATCATATCCGATTATTACTATGGTCGTATTAAACTAAACCTGTTAGAAGAAATGGTGGTATTTATCGATTATTTACGTACCAGTTATTTTGAGACGGCAGTGATTGACGATGCCTATACTTACGCAATCGATCGACTTGACGTTTTAAAACACGCCAGCATTTACGCTCACGCCAATCAGATTTATAACACCATTGTAGCGACCGATGCCGAATTAGCATTACAGCGCTATTATCAAAAGGCACCCAACGCCTATTTAAAATTATTGGCTGGTCTATCGCAGATTGTCAGAGAATACGGTGATGCGCAGATGGCGACGGGTTCTTCTTTTGTGAAGAGCTTGACCCATTTAAGTAGCGAATTAAAGGATGATATCATCAAGCGCAAAAAGCTACTGTTTGGCCTTAAGGCGATGAACGTAATAGCTATTACGCCGCTATTTGCAATTGAACCGCTCAAGCGCTGGGCCAGTCACAGTTTTTATCCGCTTAAGGTCTTTTATGAGGGTTCACTTGGTTTTTCGCTTGAAGTTCTTGTCTTGGTGATCATTTTAGTGTGCTTTGTCTTGTTGCGCCACCTACAAGATTACAGCGAATTTGGTGAAAGACAGCAAACGCATCATCGTTTTGCGCGCTATTTGACACGACGTTTTAAGTGGTTACTCAAGTTGATTATGCCATCGCCCAATAGCAAAACCTATCAACGCATTGTAGAAAGACAGCGTCGCGCTTTAATTTTTAGCAAAATTGAATATCATTACATCGACAAATTGCTGTTTGCCACCATTAGCTTTGTTATCGTACTCGTTGTCTTGTTGAGTGCATTGCAGATTAATAAAAACAATGTGTTAGTTCAACCGACGACGCCGGAGGGATTTTTAGCAGGTGAATTAAGCGGCAAGGCATTAGAGACAGCACGAGAAGTGACAGCTTTTGATAATCGCATATTAGAAGCAGGCGACCGGCAGTGGACAGAACAGGCGCTTGCTCAATATATAACTGAACAACACGACTTAAGCGGTGACAACAAACAGCAGGTAATGCAACGCATTATGGCTAAACAAGACCGTTTGACGGCGGCACAGCTAAATTTTAGCCATATCCTTATACTCTATCTGTTTACCTGGTTGGGATGGCTGTTACCCGAGGCTTATTTAATCACTCAGGCGCAAATACTAAAGCGTGAGCTCGATTCTGAAATTGCTCGCTTTCAGCTTTTGGTCATGGTCTTAATGCCGATCGATCAAATGACGGTTGATCAGGTCTTAGAATGGTTTGAAAAATTTAGCAAGTTATTCAAGGTGCCGCTACAAAAGGCTTTGATGGAGTATGATGCCGGCGCCGAACAGGCCTTGCTAGAACTTAAAGACGCATCGCCGAAGGCCGATTATCAGACGCTGATCAACCATCTAATATCATCGGTTGAGGCACTAACCATAAAAGAGGCTTTTCACGAGTTTGAGTCTGAAAAGTTGTACTATCAAGACAAGCGCAAATTAATTGGTCACAATTTAGTGAAAAACAAGATTTATCTTGGCCGCGTTATCGGTTTTGTGCCACTTTATGCACTATTAATCATTTATTTTATGTTTCCACTGATTTACGCCAGCATTGGCGAATTGCAAACCTATTTTGACAAGTTGACATTCTAGTAAGGAGGAAAAAATGGACAACAACATTGGTAGAGCACTGTGGATTGGGATTGGTATTTTATTTTTTATCGCCGTTGTATCACTCGGCTTATCAATGCTCGATCAGGGCAGAAGTATTGCCCAAGAACAATCTGAAAAATTATCTGATATTCAAAAGCGCTTAAGTGACGCTGAATTTGATATCTATGATAATCAAAGCGTTAGTGGCGCGCAAGTCGTTGCAGCCATCAAGAGTTTTCGTGAATTTAAGGATGTTTTTAGCATTCGTGTCACAACCAATAAAGGAACAGTCACTTATCTGAATGGTGCCAGTTTTTCCGGTACCACGGTGACGCTTGGCAGTGCACATGATGATGGAACAGTCGAAGACGCTATTAAAAGTGCGCGCGACGAGGCCAATGCGGCCTTTATCAACCCGGTGGCGAGCTTTGATTCGCAAGTGCGCAAAGATTCCAACGGTGTTATCAGCGCCATCGAATTTGTACAGGAATAACGATGGAACTCGGTTATCGACAGGTAATTGCCTTGTTGTTGGGCACGGCAATTATGCTAATAGCGTTTAGTTTTGTCTACAATTGGCACAATCATTTTAACGCTTATATGACGCAAATGCAGTCTGTAAGAAATACTGAAATGACGTCGGCAAGGCCGATTGATAAAGGCGCAATTGCCCATATGGCTATTACATACTGTGCCGATCAGTTGGCGAAGGTTGAAACCTTATCATTGGGGGGCGCATTTAGTGAGGATGCAAGCGGCAATCAAGCTGATGTGTTGACTTTTTATGATGGGTCACAGCAGTTGACAATTGATCAGCTACTAGAAAGCGATGCTAATAGGCTTGTTCTCTACAAGTTGCGCGGCTATCAAGGCAGAAACTTTGAAATAGAGGTTAGCTATGATTGAAGATAGTTTGTGGATTATCACTTCAATTGTCATCATTATCATTTTGCTAATTGTTTTTCCGGTTATGCACGCGCTGGAAAAACAAGACGAAATGATACAAATTGAACTTATGAACCAGGTTGACCAATTCTTGCATGATATCAAGTCAAACGGTCAATTGACACGCGCTTCATATGAGCAGTTCAATGCCAGATTGGCGAGATTAGGCAATCACTTTAGCGTTAAAATTGAACACCATCAGCGGCTCTATACGCCTATTTACGATGATCCGCTTGACGAGACAACCTTTAGCGGCGACATTGCTACAGTTTATGATTTGGTTAGCAATGAAATGATTATCGAACAGTTATACGATGCCGGTAATGCCGAAAAGACCTATTATTTTAAGCGCGGTGATTTTGTGACGATTAGCGTTAATAGTACGCTACGCTCAAAATATGATAAAATGCGCGATCTCTTTTTGCTGTTACAAAGTGAAACGCCAACTTTTTACGTACGCCTCAGCGGGATGGTAGCGCATGAGACTAATTAGTTTTGGCCTAATCGGTTTAATCGTCATATCGGCGCTGTTTTGGATCGAACAGTTGACAATAGAGCAGATGAAAAGTGCACAATTGCGCGAGCACTATATTGAAATGGCGTTTTCTCATGCTGCTGAGGATGCGGTTAATGCAACGCGATTGGGCTCTGATGATTATGCGCTTCAGGGTGATTTAACAACAGAAAGGCCCAGTTTGGTAATCGAAACTTTTATTACCGGCTTGGCCAACAGCTTAAATATGACGGCACAAGACGACCTAATTCGCCTATCCAACTATATTCCCTATATCGTATTGGTCGATGGCGCCGGTTACAATATCTATGCCGTCGCGCCGCAAAGTGAGGTGGGGCACCAATATCAGCGCAAGCTGTTGCCGCGCATTGATTTTGTTCATAAAATCGATGATTATTACATTTTTTTAGACGATGTTGAGAATATTAAAATAATGTCGCGGCGTACTGGACAGTGGCGGGTTGAACATCATCAGCTTGCCGAGTGGTGTAATATTATCGAAAATTCCGCTGTGCATCAGTTTTTAAGCGACGCCAATTACGAACAGCGCATTAATCAGTTAAAACTAGCGCAATTAGAAGGCGATTTGGCTTATATTGTCAATTTACATAATCAATATGCCAAACAATACGGTTTATCCTACGATTTTACATTTGAACCAATAGGCGACAGTTGGACAGCTGTTGTCGAAAGGCCGACTTTTATCGCCGCCTTGCAGGGAATCCCTTTGGATAATAACACTTATTACGATCGGATGGTAAGCTATCATTACACGGTGACGCGCCAAGAGCAGTATTATGGTTTTACCTATAATGGTGTCAAATACTACGCCAAATTGGCCGATTTGCCAATGGATGCCCAGTTATCTGAAGATGTCTTTTACAGTCCGCAAGATGCTGCAAAACAGGGCTATTATCCCTATAATAAATGATCCGAGATTGGAGGTTATAATGAAGAAGACACTACTGTTGACATTAGCAATTATCTTAATCATTAGTTCTACCAGCTTTGCGCTAAGCGATATTGATGCGCATTGGGCTAACCCCTATATCGATAAGCTAATTGCCAAAGCGGCCATTGCCGGCTATCCGGATGGTACATTTAAGCCGGAAAATACCATTTCAACTGCCGAGTTTACCAAGATATTGGTCGCCACACTGGGCCATGATATGGGCAATGCAGCAACCGGCCACTGGGCTAGCCTGTATATGGACAAGGCCCGTGATTTGGGTTTGATTAAACAAAGCGAAGACGAATTTAATGCTTATGACGCGCCGATTGATCGTGGCATGATGGCACGGCTGATCAGTCGCGCTTTAAGCGAACAGTTTGATGATGCGGCTGACTATATCGGGCAAATTAAAGACTATCAAATGCTGGCTGCTAATAATCAACTAGCGGTTTTAACGGTTTACCGCGCCGGCATTGTGACCGGTTATCCGGATGGTAGCTTTCAAGATAAAAATAGCGCAACGCGAGCAGAGGCCTGCACGATGTTGGCGCGCTTTATCGAGCCAACCCTACGCAAAGTACCAACCCCACCAAATGAGCAGATTGATTATACCGGTGGGGTAGATTTACCAAGCGGCGTATCGATACGCGAACGCGGTCCCAATGATTCACCGACGCGCTATGATTTTTATATTTCTCTAAATATTTTAGAGCCGCTTGAACCGCAGTATCGTGACTGTGAGCAGTTTTTAGCGCGTTGGTTTGATCAGAGTACAATCGACCAAATTATGACTATTGTTAAAACAAAGGATCAGCGCGAAATTGGTTTTGATGAATACCTTTACTACAACAATAAAAAGTTTAATGTTGGTTCACATAGCTACGGCGTTATTATTGAAATTAAGGGCTTTATGAAATAGGTGATAAGATGAAAAAGCTTTACTATTTGCTAGTTTTAATGCTTTTTATTAGTTTGGTTTTTGCCGAATCCTCACCTCCAATAACGCTAGAGCAACTCAACAAAGCTATAGAGGATCAATATGATTATCCTGATTATTTTCTTAATGAGGTGCCTGGCGTTGGCCAGTTTAATACAGAGGTCTTAGCAAATTATCAAGTGCCGGTTTATGGCGAGCCGCATGGTGATATAAAGGTAGTTGACGACGTGACTATGACGCGTTTTTTAGGCTATAATCATTTTGGCGAAAGCATCCCGACACCCGGTTTTCCGGTTGATACACCGTTTGATCGGCCACTGCGCGAATTAAACTGGATTGAAGATCCTTGGGGAGAAGAGGTTGTTAAAGCCTTACCGCGGTTTAAGAATATTCGATCCACCCACTTTGACGATGACGCTATACGCTCAGAACTAAAAGCCAGCTTTTTATACAGTCTCGATCAATTTATCGCTGACAAACAGTTGTTTGATATCACAAGCGATAGTAATCTACCTTGGGAGCGTTATTATCATGTTATCGTACCGCCAACCGCGCATACTTATGGCGTGGCCGTGCTGTTTCACAATCTCGGCGGTAAAATTTGGTATTTAGAGATGAGTTTGGCACCA
>PDWJ01002292.1_pt1 | contig 20765 bp, 18 predicted proteins | sample 1430881 | NCBI WGS metagenome assembly PDWJ01 (sample SAMN01162460, study PRJNA174530) | Oral metagenome, whole genome shotgun sequencing project. | biome: Marine environment; feature: Marine mammal; material: Swab sample of the gingival sulcus; isolation source: swab sample of gingival sulcus... | reverse complement strand
CCTGCTCAATACTAGACCACGTAAACGACACGGCTACAGAAGCCCCGCCGAGCTACTCAAGCCTTATTTGGGGGTTGCGATTTGAATGAGAATTTAGGACCTGCTTTTTGACTGGGACGGCATGATCGCACGGACACTCGACCCGTGGTTTGATGCGAAAGTCGCAATCACGAAAAAATACGGTGTCAATGCATCTGACGAAGAAATTGTTGCGTCATTTGGACATTTTTTGCATTATTGCCGAGACGTATGGCGTTTCGACAATCCCGAAAAAGTTTACAAAGAAATGTCCGACGCTGCCCGAGTTGGCATAGCCAAAACGTCCACATACACAGGCGCGGTGGAAACGCTATCGGGTTTGCACCGTGCTGGTAAAACATTGGCGCTAGTTACCACTTCGCCAAAACATAATCTTGACGCTCTAATAGACCGGCTCGGTTTGAGATCAATTTTCGATGTTATTTTGACCGGTGAAGATGTTGCCAAACACAAACCGCACCCGCAATCTCTGGAAAAAGCTTTCGCCGCGCTTGGCGCGACTGACAAATCAAAAACCATCATGATCGGCGACAGCGGTAATGATATTGAAGCCGCCGCCAACTTTGGCTGCGATTCTATCCTCTTTTATCCGCCAGAGCACAAAAAGTTCTATCGGCTCGACGAGCTTACATCCCGCAACCCCACATACGTCGTGACCGACTTTCGCGACATCGCGGGCATCGTCAACTGAACACATCCAAACGCTCACAGTTCACAGCTTTGACAATCGGCAACATGCACAAGGCGGGCGCAGATAGTGTATGATTGAAAAGATAGCATAAACAAAAGGAGACGGCGTGATCGATCTACAAAATATCAGCCAAGGCGGCGGTAGTATCGTCGAGCTTGTCAGCCGCTTGCGCGACATAGAAAAACACAATGACCGCGAGATGTTTCGCCAAACGATGCGGCGCGTCGGGCTGCTGGTTGCCAACGAGCTGAGTAAAACGTTTACATACCAAGCAGTGCCTATCACGACGCCGCTGGCTCAGACAACTGGCCATCAACTGTCAGCCCCGCCAGTCGTAGCAACTATTTTGCGAGCTGGGCTGCCGCTGTATGAGGGCGTGCTCGATGTTTTTACCGGCGCCGACAGCGCATTCGTGGCAGCATACCGCAAACACGACGCCGATGGCAGTTTCAAAATCGCTGTCAACTACTGCACCTGTCCGGACTTGAGCGGGCGCAGCTTGATTCTAGCTGACCCAATGATAGCGACCGGCAGCTCCCTCATCGATGGGCTGGAAGTGCTGTTTGAGCAGGGCGGCCAGCCAGATGAAGTTCATATCATCGCGGCAATCGGCGCCGAGCCGGGCGTGCACATGGTGCAAACAAAGCTGGAGCGGTATGGGCTAAAACGTGCATCAATATGGTGCGCCGCAATCGACCCCGAACTTGACGAAAACAAATACATCGTACCTGGGCTGGGCGACGCTGGCGACCTAGCATTTGGTCCCAAAAAACAAGCCTAGCGCCTATAAAATCAGGCGCTAGGCTGTACAAAAGCGGGTACGCTTACTTGCGTTTCGAGCGCGTTTTTGCGCGCGCTTTTGTCTGTGTTTTTGTTTGTGTTTTTGCACGTGTTTTGCTGCTACTGCGTTTTGCTTTTGGTGGCACCGAAGTATCGGCTGGCGCTTCGGCAACCAAATCATTGGCCGAGCTGCGGCTGACGGCGTGCATAATGTGATAGGCGGCAATCGCGGCGACAGTGCCGAGCGCGATACCTTCAAACGCTAGGTCATTATTGACCGCCCAGGTGTAGTTGCCCGCCCCGACAATCAGAGCGATGGCAGCTGGCATCAAGTTTTCGTTTTTATGAAAGTTGACGCGGTTTTCAACCCAAATACGAGCGCCGAGTACGGCAATCAAACCGTACAGCACAGTCGTGACGCCGCCGAGCACCGACAACGGCATGGTCAAAATCAACGCGCCAAACTTCGGTGACAGACCAAGCCCAATCGCCGTCAGACCAGCTACCACATACGCGGCCGTTGAGTAAACCCGTGTGGCAGCCATAACGCCGATGTTTTCGGCGTACGTCGTGGTACCAGAACCGCCGAAGAAACCGGCCAGCATAGTTGACGCGCCGTCGCCCATGTAGGCTTTGCCGAGCGATTTGTCGAGATCTTCGCCGGTCATTTCAGCCACGGCTTTGACGTGGCCGGTGTTTTCGGCGATTAGCACCAGCACGACTGGTAACATCAGCAGAATTGGCGCCCAACTAAAGACCGGCGAAGCAAATTCGGGCAGCCCGAACCACGCGGCGTCGTGTAGCGCCTGAACAGCTTTTGGATCAACTCCGCCCGCCAGTGCCGCCGCAACCCAGCCAACCAGCACACCGAGAAAAATCGATATGCGGCTCGCGAAACCTTTAGCCCAAGCGGCGATCAGCAAAATACTGAGCACCGTAACAAGTGCATAAATCGGGTCGGCAAAAAAGTTTTGACCAGCCACGCCAGCCAGATTGAGACCGATCAGCGCGACAATCGCACCAGTAACGACTGGCGGCATCAAACGATTGATCCAGCCATGTCCGACGCGGCTGACGACGAGACCGATGGCAAACAACAGAAAACCAACCGCGACAATACCAGCCAGCGCCGCACCCATACCGCCGCCGGTTTTTGCTGCAATCACTGGGCTGATGAACGCAAAGCTCGACCCCAAATAGCTCGGAATTTTGTTTCGCGTAATGATCAGGAAAATCAGCGTACCAACACCCGAAAAGAAAATCGTCGTTGTCGGCGGAAAGCCAGTCAGCAGCGGAACCAAAAACGTCGCCCCAAACATGGCGACGATGTGCTGCATCCCGATTCCGATCGTTTGTAACCACGGCAGCCGCTCGCTTGGCATCACGACGCCGTCCGCAGGGACTTTCGCCCTGAGGTTCCACAGTTTCATACACACCTCCTTTTTGGCATGAAATTACCTGCCACACTATAAACTGAGCTAAGCGACATGTAAAGCATTCGGCACCCAGACAGGCCAGCTGATTGACCGCAAGCGTCATTTGGCGTACGATGACGATATATTAAGAATGAGGGGGGTGTAATGACAGGCATACAAAAGCTTGAATCACAACTAAACGAGGTGTTTGGAAAACAAGCGCCCAAATTACCAGACAATGGCAAAAAGATCCTCGTCGAGTGGCTGCCAATACTCATGCTCGTCTGTGCAGCGATAACAGTATTCGCCGCTTGGGGGCTTTGGTCAGCTGCGACAAGAACCAGCGGCATCGTCAAGCTGACAAACGAGCTGAGTAAAGCCTACGGCGACGGCACAGTGATATCGACAAACGAATTAACCCCATGGGTCTGGTCCGCAATCGCCTTTCTCGGCGTCATGACCGCCCTGTATCTCATGGCATACAACCCCTTAAAGGCGCGTTTGAAACGGGGTTGGGATCTACTATTCTACGCCAGTCTTGTGAGCCTCGCATACTCTGCTGTTACACTTTTTGTAGATGGGCGCGGTTTTGGCTCTCTCCTTTTTGGTCTCGTCGGCACCGCCATCGGCTGGTGGCTTCTTTTCCAAGTCCGACCAGCTTACGCAGCAAAAGCCGCAGCACCAAAAAAGACCGCTCCGAAAAAATAGCTCACTGCTCTAGCTCGTGTATTTTCTCGTGGTCGAGTCCGTAGTAATGCGCGATTTCGTGCCAGAGAGTATGGCGAATGTTTTCGTACAAGCTTACTTCGCCGCTGCTCCGTGCAAGGAGCGGCAGCTTGAAAAGCGTTATAACGTCTGGCACTACTGGCTCTTTCCCTTGCCTTTGCGGCAGTGGTACGCCGCTGTATAGCCCAAGCAGTGTTTCGTTACCGCGAAGCTTCAGCTCCTTGCGTTGCTGCGGTGTCGGTTCGTCTGCCGTCACGATTGCGACGTTTTTTACCCTATCTCGGTGCTTTGCTGGAAGCGAGTCAAACGCTCGGTCAATCAGTTCATGAAAAGCTTGTTCAGATATCTCCATGACTATCCTTCGAACTTCAGCCGAGCCAGAAGCCAGTCGCGTGGAAGAATGCTCAAAAAGTAGCCAGCGCGAGGCCCGCTCGATTTACCAATGAGCAAACGATAGATTGCGCCAAACAACTCCTTCGGCTGCAGACCCAACTCGTCCTTAAAACTGTACAGCGCTAGGTGAAAAAACTCGCCCTCCGCGTCTACTGGCGCAGCAGCGATTTTTTCTGCCAAGCCAGCGAAAAGTGCTATTTCAGCTTCGCTGAATTCATCTTTTGTAACATGCTCTCGCAAACTAAATTTCACATCGTCTGGTGCGCGTTTATCCAGCCAGGCGTCTATAAACTGTAGCTCATGCATGATGGCATCTGCCTCTTCTGCGGCGACGTCGGCATGCTCGGTTCGCTTCACCACCTCAAGAGTACGCGCCGCGTCGCGCAAACTCGCCTGATAGCTCGCCACCAAGTGGCTAAACGGCACGCGGCTCACCGTACGCGCCGTACCGCCGCGCGTACAAATATACAGGAGCTGCTTTTCGGCCTCAGTTTTTTCGGGCTTTGCAGCAAAAGCGGCATATTCATCCATAAGTTTTACCACGCCGCCAACAGGGTCAAAATAGATTCGCTTCTTTGGCGGAGCACTCAAAATGAGGTAGCGCACAACCTCGGCGGGCATAATACGAACACCCTCTTCGGCGTCCAGCCCCGTGCCCTTACTTGCACTCATTTTTTTCGTATCGCCCGCAAGATTGATGAAATCATACGGTACCGGATATGGCGCTTCCGACCCGTACACATCCTTCATGATCTGCACGCCTGTATCGTAGCTTCCTCCCGCACTGGCGTGATCTCGGCCAAACGGTTCAACCGCTATGTTGAGCAGCCACCAGCGCCCCGGCCAGTCAAGCCGCCAGTCGAGCTTTACACTGCCGTCATCGTAAGCTATGTGCTGCTCCACGCCATTGGCATCTCGGTATGCAAGCGTTTTCTGCGTCGTGTCGAGCGAAACAAACGCTCGTTTTTTCAGCCTCCCCTCTTCCATGATCTGAATAGGAGACCATGAGTCCTCTAGTTTTCGACCAGAGATTGTTTCGAGCGCCTGCCTTGCCTGCGGTAGTCGTGCAAGACACTGCTCGATAGCCGGCACAAAAAACCCGCTGCGGTATTTTTCGTGAGACGCCACAAAAGACACTTCTAAACCGAGTGTTTTGCAGGCGCGCTGAAGCTGCGCCGTAAAATACGCACCGTACGACTCCGCCTGTCCATCTGGAGATGGTATATCGCACAAAGGCATACCAAGATAGTTTTCGAACTGCGACGGCACATCCACCGGCACCTTGCGCAGACCATCAAGGTCATCAGAAAAATAGACGTGTCTCGCCTGGCGGCCGCGCCGCTGCAATTCAAGCAAAAGAGCGTCGCATATCACCAGTTCGCGCATATGTCCCAAATGGTGCGTCCCACTCGGCGAACCGCCAGACTCAAGTAAAATCTCCCCTTCTGGCTGCCGAGCAACGAGCTCGTCAACGATAGTATTTAACCACTGCATATCGCATGTATTGTACCCGATTTCGTAAGAAGTTAGAAAGACTTTTGCAGTTTTTCTAACTCCTACGCTACACAGACCCAAAGCACGCGCCAAAAAGTACTCATTGGTACGTACCGCTAAAAATCGATTTTTTCGCCCAGGATAGTTTTTTCACCGTAAATGTATAGGTTGAAGTACATTTTCAGCACCGCCAGCGGCTCTCGGTAGTAGGCATTTCTGGCGCTTACTCCGCTGGCCATACCATAGCTTTGAATACCGAAGTGACGACAGGTATATATTGCTCGAGGCAAGTGGGAGCGAGTCGAGAACAGCAAAGCTTTGCGGATAGAAAATATTTTTCTGGCGCGCTCGCAGGTTTCATAGGTACTGCGCCCAGCAAAATCTTCTTGCAATTTTTCGGCATCAATCCGATACGTTTTGATCAAATATGTTTTCATCGCCTCTGGTTCGTTGTATTGCAGCGTTCTGTTGTCGCCGCTGAGCAATAACTTTTTCACTTTCCCAGTTAGCATCGCCTGAGCCGCGATATCCAAGCGCGACCGCAGTTCGCCGCGAGGTTGTTTGCGGCGGTCAATGCCAGAGCCAAAAACAATTCCATATTCAAAGCTTGGAGCTTGGCTGGTGGTAGCATACACGTGCTTCTTCATACCGATCATTGGCAGACTAGCCAGTACAAACAGCACAAACATACCGACAAAAAACAGACAGGCCAGTTTAACTGGTAATTTTTTACACACTGCACGAGAAAACATGTCGTCCACCGTAACTCGCTACATATACTTCTGGCGGCAGACCGCTACGTCCTACGCGCACCAGTGGCTTCGCTGCAAGAAAAGCATATAGTTCTAGTTTTATATTACCCAGTATTGTCATAGAAACTTACGTATATTTTACACCAAGTACTGTGGGGTTTATCGCTCGAAATCGGAGTTAAATCGGAGTTAACTCCGATTTCGAACAAAGTAAAGATACGCTACGAAAGCCAAGCAACCAAATCAAGTAGTAGACGATACCGCCCACCAGACACCCAACTTCACTCCACGGGAATTTTACAAGCTACATAGAATGTGTCGTATGATTTGACTTATTGAATTTTATATGATAATGTAGAAGCATGAATACAGAACGTTTTACGGACGACCAAATATCCTCTGCGTGGGAACAGGCGCATCTTGCGAACGGCCATTTTGATGAACTAGCGTCGTTAGCTTTATTGCGCGAGGGCTTTCAAAATGATGAAACCATCGGTCCCGAAAAAAAAGCTTACTTCAATGCTGCAATTGATGCAATGACCGAAGACAGAAGCCAGCATTTTGAAGATTCAAGCGAGCTAGCTTCAGTTGTCATGGCGACAGAAAACTCGCCATTTGCCGCTTCTTCTACCCCCTCAAAACACGAGCAAGAAGACGGATATGAAGAATATAAAAAAATTATGTTCAAGACTTTTGACACTCTTGTTCCCTACGTCAACACAGTAAAAGCAGCTTGGAAGTTCGCCGAAAAGGCCGAACAAGAAAGGCTAGAAGCCGAGAGCGCAGAAATATACAATCAGAAGATAAACGATAGCGAAAGTGAAGAATCGGCTGCCAAAGCCAGCGCATCTCACCTTGAAAAAGGCATGGCCGACGCCAGAAATCATTTCCTAGCTCCTCGTGACAAGTTCCTAGAAGACATAGTATCGCTCGCATCTAGAGCCCCTGAGCGCCCAGCAATGCCGCCAATCATCAATGCCTATCTAGGCGAGTACGAAAACGACCCAGATAAAATGAAATCCGCAAGAGCCCGAGTGATTACGACATTGGCGGCACTGTATCGCTACGAAGACTACAAGCAAATGAACCCTGACTCTACTAATCAGCCGCTGTCAGTAGACATACTGTCTGAGCTCTACGAAAAGGCTCTGTCGTCGCCAGATGAAGCAATGATACCGCAGCGTGAACAAGTAAGTACTGCGCCCGAAGCCGTGGCGAAGTGGGTATACGATATTCCAACAGCCCACGTAGAGCGCTCGCCCGAAGACGATGGCTGGATCATCACGCCATACACACCAAATCACGATGGACTAATGCCACGACAGCCATTTGAAATAAAAGATGCTCGAAAATACGCTAAGGTGATATTCCCAGAAGGTCTTGAGCCTGACGAACAAAACCAAGCTGGTGAAGACAGTTCCACCGAGTCATCCAAGGAAACTGAACCTGACGAACAAAACCAAGCCGACAAAGATGGTTACGTGCCTGTGCAAGTTGTCTACAAATACCTACAGGATCATGCAATAGAAGCCAGCGAAACACAGAGACGCCAAGGCGATCCAGCTGCAACATTAGCTGAAAAAGAGTTAGGTTTTTCTGCAAAGAGTCCTACTGGCCCAAGAGACCCTCACGGACAATACGTACACATGATTCCGTCTGGAATCAGCCAATAACGTCTCGCTGTTTCGCTGGTCATCACTAAGCAAAAGCTGACCACAAAAAGCTGACCGCCATTCGGTCCGTTAGAATTGCGGGGGTTTTACGAGCTGCGTGGGGTATGATTTATTGAATTTTATATTATACTATAGCAAAATGCGTAAAGAGACCCGTCAGCAAACATCGCCAAACGCAACATTTGGCCACGATCCTACCCTACCCCTTAGCCATCAGCGACCAGACGAAGTATCTGGAGAGTGGGAGCTTGTTCCCCCGCATGAACGGAATATTCACCAGAAGATTGCGGCTAAAACTGGCGGTATCGTCACAGTAGCGAATATGATCAGTGTGGCTGGTGCCTATACAACACACTGCGGGATACACAATTTCAGTAAAGGCAAACGCCTGAAGGGCCTTTCCCAAATTGCCATCGGTCGATCATGCGACCTCTTGGACGGCATCGTAGCAAAAAAGCTTGGTACCCGCTCTGAGGTTGGTGCCGCCGTAGACGCAGGCTTAGACAAAGCTCTCACTGCGGACGGCATATTTACCCTCGTTCGTGCCGGCGTCATACCGCCGTACTTTGCCGCCGCCGCCACCGCACAGCAAGCTTGCATTATGGCAGAAAATGCAAAAATTAAATCAGCTGGAGGCGAGCCAAACCCGAGCAAAGACGGTAAATACGGCATGGGTGCAACTTGGGCCGGAATGGCCCTACGCGGCGCAGAAACCATGTTAGAAGAAACTGGCAAGGGCAAGTCTGCTCGTGTAGTCGATGCACTGGCACTGATGGCAGAAGGAAGTGCACTGGTCTTCACCCAAAGAGCAATCCGCGGTTACAAAAAACAACGTGGACAGCTGGCGGCTGGCTAGGCGCGATAGCACGTCGCGGTTTATTTAATGTAGTAGGTCACTCGGACGCTGTATGACAGCTCGTTTTCTCCTGGCTGAACAGTAAGTGACGTAGAGGAGTGCTCTGTAGCACCGTCTAACCGCTTCATGTCAGCGGTATACGGTACGGGGTAACCATAGTCAAAGTCGCTATCCTCAACATTCTTGACCTTACCAATTCGAAATCCGAGCGCTTCAGCCTGCTGCTCTGCTTTTGCACGCGCCTCTTTGGTCGCCTCAAGCCGCCCCTTTGACTCAAGCTCCTTACGCTTCGCCGTACTAAACTCAACACGCGGCGTTACCGAACCGCTCGGGTTCGTCGTAACTAAATAATCTTGCACTTTTTGCGCTGACTTGCGCGTCTGAACAGTCGCCGTCACCCGTAGCATGTACACATGCAACCGTTTTGTATTATCGTAGCGATAGTAGTTCCGATGGCCGTTTACATCGGTTTTTATGTCTTTATCGGCTACACCAGCTTTTTTCAAACCAGCTACGACCGCTTCGCTGTGAGCTGTCAGTTCTGCAAGACCCGCCGCTTTGTCGGCATTTTGAAACTTGTACCGCGGCACAAAGACGTATTTGTCTGGCTCTGCCATGACTGTCGCGCTTCCGCTCACGCGTATCGTTCGATCTCCGGCGGCTGGCGCTGCGTCCCATGGCCGCCACAAAAACACGAGCACCGCAATCACTACCACGAGAAACGCACTCAGCCACCATGGGTTTATTCGAACCGTCAGAGCTTTCGTAGCTGACGCTTCGCCCTTTTTGCTACCCTCTGTAGTATTTGCTGACTTCATATCACCCCTCCTGCTTATATACTTATTCTCTGCTTCTGGGCGGCAAATGTAAACCCTCCCCGCGCAAAATAAGCTCTAGCGAATAGAAAGCACCGTGTAAGTAGTGGTTTCGGCTGGTTTCGTTATATCTACCGTGTCGCCCTCTTTTTTACCGAGCAATGCTTTACCAATGGGCGATTCGTCAGAGATCTTGTTTTCGGCCGGGTCGGCTTCTATTGTCCCGACAATCTGCACGGTAACTTCCTTGCCCTTGGCAGGTTTGAGCGTTACGGTAGAACCAAGCCCCGCCGCTTTGCCTTTTTTCGCCTTTATAACTTCCACGTTTGCCAAAATGTGTTCAATTTCCTCAAGGCGCGCATCGTTCCGATCCTGTTCGGCGCGAGCAGACTGATACTCGGCGTTTTCAGTCAAATCGCCGAGTTCGCGCGCAGTCTTTATAGCTTCTGCTGTTTCAACCCGCTTCACGAGCAATGCAGCTTTCTCCGCCTCCAGCTCATCTATACCCGTCTGGGTCAAATGAAATAATTTCTTCATAGGTTTTTCCTCCTTTTCGTCATAATCAGTTCTTTGTTGCCGCTTTCATGCTGAACGTCGGCGTCATATAGTACTGGGTTTCGTTTAATGGGTCAATATACTTTTGAGCCTATCGATTGACGCCAGCTCGCTCTCATCTGACGTGCGCGCTTTATACTCATATTTCCCTGCCTCCACTGTTTTCGTGCTCACGACAACACGGTGCGGGATACCAAGCAAGTCAGCATCAGCAAACTTCTCACCGGGTCGCTTGTCTGTGTCATCATACAGCACACTTACCCCCCAAGACTGTGCGATTTCACACAATTTCTCAGCTTCGGCAACAACTTTTTCGTCAGCGCCAATCTGCACAATATACAGGCGATACGGCGCAATCGCTTCTGGCCACACCAAGCCGCGCTCGTCGCTAAAATGCTCCGCCAGCACACCGAGCAAGCGGCTTACCCCCAGACCGTAGCTACCCATAATGATCTGCTGGCGCTCGCCCTGCTCGTCTGCATAAAACATGTCGAGTGCGTCGGTGTATTTTGTTTCCAGCGGAAAGATATTGCCCACCTCTACAGCCTTCACAACTTCGTATACCTGGCCAGAAGCCGGGTGAATGTCGCCCGCTTGCGCTTCTTTGATGTCATAAAAGCGCTCTGGCCGCGGCACATCGCGATCCCAGTTGACATTTTTGTTATGAAAATCAGTTTTGTTCGCCCCAAGTTCAAAGTTGGTGAGCGGCGCCACCGAATCATCCACAACCCTGCGTACATCATCAGGCAAACCGATCAATCCGGCAAAACCAAGTTCTGCGCCGGTTGTGCGCTTGACTGTTTCCGCATCTGCCAGCGCAATACTAGACGCACCGAGCGCCATACGCAGTTTAACCTCGCTCACCGCGTAATCACCCCGAACCGCTACGGCTGTAACCACCCCATCAATGACATAGAGCATGGTTTTCACCGTACGCGCAACTGGAATATCGAGCACTTTTGCGAGCTGCTCTACGCCCACAACACCTGGCGCGCGGCACTCTTCCATCGGAAGCAGCTCGGTAGGCATTTCGTGCTCTGGAGCTTGCGCTGGTGCAACTTCACGATTGTAGTAGTCCTCTGTATCTGGTATATGAAAAATGGTGTCTTCGCCCACAGGGCTAATCGTCTGAAACTCGTCACTATAGCGTTTCGTAAAGATACCGCCATCCGCCTTCACACGAAACGTTTTCTCGCCAATGCCGAGCCGCTCGTATATTCTATGGTACGCAGCTGCAATGCGCTCATAAACTTCTTCGTGCTGTTTTTGGTCGCGCGCAAAGCTGTACATGTCTTTCATGATAAATTCACGGCCGCGCAGCATGCCCGATTTCGCCCGTTTTTCGTTGCGAAACTTTGCGCCAATCTGGTACACCATCTTCGGCAGATCCTTGTACGAGCTAACGTACGGTATGGCGGCATCTACGATAGGCTCTTCATGCGTGAGACCAACGCCAAGCTCAGTGCCATTGAAAAGTTTTGTCTTAAACCAATTGTCGACCGCACTGTCGTCCCAACGGTTGGTCTTTTGCCAGATATCGCTTGGCTGCAGTGTACTCATGAGAAGCTCTTGGCCGCCAATTGCGTCCATTTCCTCGCGCACAATTTGTTTTATGTTTTCGACAACACGCAAGCCGAGCGGCAAATACGCATACACGCCGGCGAGCTCTTTGTGTACATAGCCAGCTCGCAGTAAAAGTTGAGCGTTTTTTGCAACCTCATCGGCGGGAGCTTGTTTAAGCGTTTTCGTAAATAACTGTGATACTTTCATGTTTTTCCTTTGGGTAAGTGGTAATTATACGGGTTAGATTGACATACACCGCCTACGCGGCATGGTGCGAGAAGTAGACTGGCGACGTGTCCATTGCATAGCTTTTATTGTACCTTACGCGGCAATTTCTTTGAACACAAAGAGGAACGAGAACGCAACAGAGTTTTTTATCGCATGAATAAAAATGCCTGGCCACAGACTACCAGATTTTTCGCGCACGTAGCATAGCACCATAGAAAGCATAAAGGTGTCTATGGCAGCTATCCACAGCAGCGGCTCGCCCGAGCCAAACTGTAGATGTGCTATACCAAACAGTATGCTCGTTACTATTGCACCTTGCACAAATGTTATATGACGGCGCAGGCTTGTAAACAAATAGCCCCGAAAAATAATCTCCTCAACCAAAGGCGGCAAAATCACTAAACTCACAAAAACAAGCGCGAGATCAACGCCACCTATATTCGTTTCAAAGCCAATTTGCTGCTGTTGCTCGGTGTTTATTGCAGGCATAAAAGCATGCACCGCAAAAAACGTTACTGCAAACAGCACCAAATACGCACCGTAGCCCTGCAGTATCCACCAGATATCGCCAAAACGCATGCCCAGTATGCCGATGTCTCGCCATGCTTTACCGTAGTGGCGCAACAACCAAACGACACCCCATACCGCCAATACTCCCGCAGTCAATACATACAAAAACCGTTCAGCAACAGTTTTCAGCACCCAGTCTGACGCCTGCTGCGATCCCTGCCCGAAAGCCGTCAGTATAAACACTACTACAAATGCAGCTGCGAGCTGCGACGCAAAGAAAAGAAACGCCGTCCACAGAATAGCTTGCCCCGACTGCCACAGCCGCGATTTTACAGATCCCTGCCGTTCCTTATCCGCTTCTGTGTTTTTGGCGCTATGCTCCGCAGCGGTCGCCGTGGCTTTGCCTATTTCCGCCCGAACAGCTTGTTGTGGTTTAGAAGAATCGTTTTGCATCGACAATTGTAATTAGCACGATAAGTCCAAGCAGCAACAAAAAACTAGCGCCCACAATTCTCTCTTCCATTTTCGGCGTAAGGCGCTTTTGCTTGGTAAGCCGGCTAGCGAGCATCATGTAGAGTCGTCCGCCGTCCAAAGCCGGCACCGGCAACACGTTCATAATTGCAAGCGTCAGAGCAATGATCGCTATGATAAAAAGCATGAAAAGCGCCCCAAGCGCGCTCCCGCCTTTGAGCACATAATATATGCCGAGCGGCCCAGAAACCTGGCTGCTCGCTTCTGTTTGAGCATTTTGGCGCGCTTCGGTGTTGCCGGTCAGTCCGCCGGCAATGATGCCGCCAAGCCCCTGCAGCGCCGTACCAATACCCTTAAGCGTCAGCTGAGTAAATTGAGCACTCAACCCTACCGCGACCACAGGAGCCGACCACGTTGAACGCCGAAGCACAATCTCTTGCGGCACTACTCCCAAATAGCCCTTCGGGTTAGTTGTTTTTTTGCTGGCAGCCACTACTTCTTCGCTACGCAGCGTTGTTTCTGCGGTTTTCACCTCGCCAGCCCGTTCGTAAGTAATCGATACAGTTTGACCAGCAAGCTCTTTCGTGATGCTCGGCAAGTCTTCGCCGCTCAGCATGATACGGTCTTTCTGCGTAGTAATACTTATGAGCTTATCTTGCTGCTGCAGACCAGTTTTGGCTGCCGGAGACCCCTCAGCCACATACCCAACGAGCGTCTCCTGCCGGACGATATGCGTGTCGCTCGCTACCGTAAACTGGTTGTCGACAAGCTTTGGCATACCAAAGAGGGCCACAATAGTGAAAAGTACTAGGGCCGTCACAAGGTTTATAACAACTCCTGCCAGCATAATTTTTGTCTTCACCCAGTCGCTCGCAGCGCCAAAACTACCTTTTGCGGTATCGCTATCGTGTTCGCCTTTGAGCTTCACAAAGCCGCCGAGTGGCAGCAGATTGACCGTAAAATCCCAGCCGCCTTTCATTTTGCGGCGATACAATGCAGGTGGGAAAAATATACCAAATTCCTCCGGCGTCACGCCGTTGCGTTTCGCCGCCAAAAAATGCCCAAGCTCATGCGTAATGATGAGCAGCAGAAACAGGATGATACCTACGATAAAGATTGTCACCGTCATTTAGGTTTAGTATAGCAGCTCAAAAGCAGAGTTGACAGTATTTTTAGCGAATAAAAACCGCACAGCTCACCTAGCAGCCAGCGAGCCGCCCCCCTGCCCCCGCACGCTCCTTTTTAGACAGTCATTATTTCGGTTTCTTTGGCTTTGGATGCAGCTGCGATATCGGTTCGGCACGTTTGCATAGCCTCTTCTACTTGGGCGCTGAGGCGCTTGGCTTCATCTTCGCCGATTTCTTTGTCTTTTTTAGCTTTGTCTATTGCGTCCATGGCTTCGTGCCGTATGTTGCGCACCGCTATCATGGCGTCCTCTTGTTTGGCGCTGAGCTGTTTGGCTATTTCGCGGCGTCGCTCTTCGGTGAGCGGTGGAATCGGTATACGCACGACGCGGCCGTCGTCGCTTGGGTTGAGCCCCAAGTTTGGATTGTCGCGAATAGCGCTTGCGATGATCTGAAGATTGTTTGGGTCAAAGGGCGTAACCTGCAAGAGCTGTGCTTCTGGCGCAATCACATTCGCCACCTGGTTCAAAGGCATAAGCGTTCCGTACGCTTCTACGGTAACGCCGTCGAGCATAGACGCGCTCGCTCGCCCCGTACGAACCGTCTTCAACTGTTCGTGATAACGCTCAACCGCTCCGCTAAACTTTTTCTTCACTTCCTCAACAACGCTCTGTGGACTCATGCTTTACTCCTTTTTCTCGCTCAAGTATACCAAACTATCATGCTTTTAGGTGACCGACGGCGAACACTTTGTGCGGCTCATCAAACATACCGCATGGATGAAACGGCGCGCCAAACAGCAAACCCCCCTGCGAACTTCTCTGTTACAGCAAAATATGCGTGCAAGAAATGACTAAGCCACTTCTCCGAGCGCAAGGCGAGAAAAGCGGCGAACGACAATGTTTTCGCCGAGACGAGCATTGTGGTCTTTGACATAGTCGCCAACCGTCTTATCGGGGTTTTTTATGAATGGCTGGTCAAGCAAGCATAGTTCGCTGAAGTACTTACCGAGCTGGCCTTCGACGATTTTTTCGGCCATTTCTGCCGGCTTGCTTTTCAACGCATCGCTGGCGAGCAGCTCCTGTTTTTTGGCTTCGCGATCTGCCGCCGGAACATCATCTGCACTCACATACACTGGACTGCTCGCGGCCACGTGCATGGCGACATCTTTTACGAGTTCTTTAAATATTTCATTGCGTGCAACAAAGTCTGTTTCGCAGTTTACTTCCACGATTACCCCAATACGGCCGTCGTGGTTATACGTCCCTACTAGCCCCTGGCGAGCTTCGCGTTCGCCGCGTTTTTCGGCCTTTGTCAGACCTTTTTTGCGCATTTCCTTGAGTGCAGCGTCAAAGTCGCCGCCTGCAGCGTCGAGCGCTTGTTTTGCGTCAGTCATACCCACGCCAGTGAGCTCGCGCAATCTTTTGATATCTTCAATACTTATAGCCATAGTAATTCTCCAGTTGGTTATTAGGTCATTAGGTCATAGGACGCTCGCTAGGAGCTTTTCCGCCAGAACCTGGTTATTTTTCGTCTTTGTCGGCAGGTTTTTCGGCTTTGGTTTTCGCCTTACCAGCCATAACCGCTGCCTTCATATAGTCAGCCAGCAGTTGGATGGTTTTGATAGCATCGTCGTTGCACGGAATCGGGAAGTTGATACCAGTGGGGTTTGCGTTTGTATCGCACACACCCACGATAGGCAGATTTAGTTTCTGCGCTTCTTTCACAGCGTTCTTGTCGTGTACTACGTCAAAAATAACAACAGCGCCCGGTTTTGAGCTAAGTTCTTTTATGCCGCCATACAGCACATTCATACCATCGATTTCTTCCTGAAAACGCTGCACTTCAAGCTTGTTGAACTTGCCTGCTAGCTCGCCGCTCGCCATTTTGGCTTCCTGGCTTACCAGGTGTTTGATTTGTGCGCCTATGGTATTCCAGTTGGTCAACATGCCGCCAAGCCATCGTTCGGTAACGTACGGCTGGTTCGTTTCTTCGGCAAGTTTTTTCACAATATCAGCCGCCTGCCGCTTTGTAGCCACAAACAGCACTTGCTTGTTTTTGCTGGTTGTTTCTTCGATAAAACGCAGCGCGTCTTCCAGCTTTTCGACCGTTTTCGTCAGGTCAATAATGTGGCTGCCGCCACGTTTGCTGTGAATATATGGCGCCATTTTTGGATGCCACCGTTCGGCTTTATGCCCAAAGTGAGCGCCAGCTTCTAGTAGTTTTTTTATATCGATGTCTGCCATGCAGATTCCTTCCTAAGGAGCCAGGTTAGAACGAAGAGGTCGTGAGCGAGAGCCGTCATTTGAGCCGCTCTCGGCTAGAACCTAAGCTCTATCCTGTAAATCCTTCTACACCGGTCGGGTAACCGCGAGGCGAGCTTACAAAGCGTTCGCCGCAGAGGACTTTCACCCGCACCTGCTTAATTAATTGCTCTCGTATAGTAGCAAACATCGGTAAAACACGCAATATTTTTGCCCACCCTCACTACACCGTCGGCACTCTACCGTTCATAGATAGCCACGCCCTCTCCTGCAAGCATCTTGCCTATCTTCACATCATAGAAACTTCTCGATGAGATATCGGCGGCGAGCTTTTATAGTTTTTGCGAGCATTACTCGTTTGGCCTTAGAGAGCCGAACACTTTTTGCTAGTGCGTCTATTCTTTCCTCGGGCAGTTTATCGCGCAAATCACGTACTTGTTGCTTTATATCGTCATCCGTGAGACCTGGGTACCGCCGCCGCATACCGCCGCCCAGACTTTGACTATTTGCACCAAATTCTACTTCCTGAACGGTTTCGCCGAATGAATCAGTTTCTTTTTGTTGGCCGCGCGCCCGAAAATCAAAGCTATTACCCGTATCTATGCGTACAGCGTTACCGTCAGCGTCCATAATCAAGTTCTTTTTACCATAAGCCGCGTCCCAGTTGCCGATTAGGCAGTCCATAATAAAGCCAGCATTCTTAGCTTTTTCTGTTACAACAGCTTTTTCTGCTACAACAGCTTTTTCTGTTACAACCGGATTTTCGTTGGCAACAACCTTCTTTGATGCCCTTGCTAGTCTGCCGTCAATGATAACCGCTCGGGTTTCGCTCGCAAGCTGCGGCGTAACTTCTGCATAGAATCTATCGGCTAAAATTTCTGTCCATAGATGTTCTGACGCCTCCCGAGAAGAATCGCCATATTTGACGTACCACCGCTCACGACCAGTTTTAGACGTAACGATATACCACGCTCCCTCATTACTGCCCTCCTGCGTATCGTCCAATTTAAACGATCCGTCAACCACCTCGGGCTGGACTGCGTTATAATTACCATCCTCGCGCCTTTGTACATAATCCTCATACGAAAGCAGTAATTTTTCCTCTTCGTCATATACAGGCACATACATGCCGTGGTCGACAATACTGTCGATGACTGCATCCTGTAGCTCTGAGTTTGCAGCGCGCAAAACAATCGCATTAATCTCAGTAGAAGGAATAGCACCAAAAACCAAACGATGGTCAACAATAACTCCGCCCTTCGTTTCTTTGCCAAAATCAGTCGACTCTGGCGTACGGTGCAATACAATGCATATGGAACCATGGCCACCATTTTTTAAAGCCCGCACTCGTCCCGCAAAATTTTCTGCCTCCATGACCGTTGGGCTGACGACAACAGTATCTACGTTGTACGGGTAGATGTCTTTTTGCGAAGCCGGCCCTATAGCTTCACCGCATAGTATGCCGCTAAGAAGTATGCTGCGCAGATTTTGTGCTGATTCGGTTGCATGAACAAGATCCCCTAGTTCGAGCGGCGATCTATTTTCGGCGTAGCTTTTATTTGCCTCGCTAGCCTTGTCAATCTCCTCAGGCGAGCGAGATAACGCAATTGCCGCAAACAGCCGGTAGGCCAAGAAGGCCGAACGTGCGTCAGGCTTAAGCGAATCGAACGGCACCTCCGAGGCCGAGAGCAAGCTAGGGTTTTCGACCAGAGCAGCTGGATCGATCCACAGGTGCTTTTCTTCATCAGTCATATCGGCAAAAGGCATGAATGTTATCGTATCGTTGTCGTGAAGCTCATCCCGAGAAGAAACAGGCAGCGCAGTCGGTATACCTGACACCGTATAGTCGGTCGCCGCGCCGTTATGTACTTCTCCGAGCAGCAGATCTGCGTACTGCGTATTGAGCCACCAAAGCGATTTCTGACCTCCACCCAAGATGTTTTTGGTTCTGGTAAACATACGCTCAGGGTCGTCAGAACTCAGGCACGTCGAAAGCATGCGTTCGCCCATTACCCCTAAGCCGCTGCGTGGGTCGGTTAGTTCAAACAGACCTTCGTCCGCAAGTCTCTTAATTGACTCAAACTGGGCTTCAGGGTTACTATTCAGCAAAATGCTCCGCACGACCAGATTATTATTAGACCCGCCAAGCTCAAACAGACCTTTGTCTGCCAGCTCCTTGATTGACTCAAACCGTGCTCTGTAACTCTCGCCTTCCGAAAAAACACACTTAAGGACCAAACGATTATTAGCCCCGCCAAGCTCAAACAAGCCTTCGTCTGCCAGCTCCTTGATTGACTCAAACCGTGCTTTAGAGTCACTTTTCAGAAAAACGCAATCCGCGACCAAATATTTATTTGCCCCGCCAAACTCAAACAAGCCTTCGTCTGCCAGCTCCTCAACCTCAGCAAGGGCATCGTGCTCTAATGTAGTGTTTGTTACCGCAAGCAATAAACTACGTTGATAAAAGCTGGGCATTTTCTGCAAAACCTCTGGTAGTCCATTGTCAATCGCTTCGTCAAGTCGTTCAAGTTTCGCGCTATCAAAATCAGCAAAACCTCGCCGCGGATCGTTATCATGGCCACGGCTAGTGATAGCTGTTGCCAATACATATGCGCTCTCTACGTTACTGCCGCCGAGTCGAGACCATATTTGAACAAACAACGCAGGGTCACCAACCTCGGAAATGCCCCTGAACAAGTCATCTATATCCATCAAATCAGGATCATTCTCAGCTTGCCATTGTTTTATCATTTGCATCGCGCGAGTGATGGATTTTTCGTATTCAGCACGTTTCTCGACAGACAGTACGCTCATCATATCCAACATCCCTCCACTAACATCATCCCGCGCAGGAAAACCTGCGTGATATAGCATCAAAACATCCTCTGCCGTTCGTGTTATGTCCGTAGCAAGGATATCTTCTATCCGATCTCTTATTTGCCATGCCCAGTACTCGCCTGAACAATATATTTCCCAAAAACCGTCTGGCACATCTATGGCCGAATCAGGGTCTGGCGTTTTTGCGAGTATATTGTTTATGGTGTCCTCGTGTGCACCGCTCCCACGCAACGTCGCCGTGAGGTGCGCTGCTTTCTGTGCATGACATTTGAGTAGCATTTCGCGCGCTCTAGATTTATCTTCATCGGTATATGATTCATCAACCCGCCCAAACGCAAAATTCAAGTTTTCTCGTGTATTACGCTCTTTGCTCGACACTACATCGGGCAATATCTCGTTGCGACTAGAAGATATAAGCGCCATCACAGCCTCTTCGTTGCCATCCGCCGCTAGCTCAATCATCGCAGCATCTATGGTGTATACGAATGATCTACTGCTTTTATGTTTTTGATCTCTGGCGCGTCTGCTCGCTCGGATCGCTTGGAGTGAGTCAGTCAACTGCTTTCGTACGGCCTCGTCTTGTACCTCGTCGCGGCAACGTAAAATTTGCTGCACCGCGTTTTTTACTTCACTCGGTTTTACGTCAAAGCCGTAAGCCTCTTTTGCTAGGGCGTGTCCAGCCTTTTCGGCAAGCGCGCTAGCCGCCTGTATATCGCCCTGTATATCGCTTTTGAGCTCGGAAAGCGCTGTTAGATCTCGCGCATCAAGCGCTGCGAATGATTCTTCAAGCATTTTGGTCTGTATGGGTGACGGCGAATCCTCTGCCACCGGTTCAATGTGCTGGAGCTGGTCATCAAACGTTTGGTCTGTAGCAACCTGCAAAAGCGCGTGCGTACGTTCACAAACCTGCGGCGCAGAAAACTCATCTCCCCACCGATCGTGTATTGCCACAACGCCGTGAAGATCACTGGCGGCCGAAAGAATATCAGCGCCCATGCCTTTGGCCACAGCACTACGCACTTGCGCATCACAGCCTGAGGTATTACCCTCAATCATAGCTAGAGCAAACATCGTCTGAAAATGCTGTTTCGCAGTTTCTATTTCGGTAACGTTACGCGCTTCGACGCCACGCTGAAACGCCAGCTCTTTCGCCGCAGAAAAGACCGCCTGTCTCTGTGATACGGAATCCGTATCTCGCTGCCCCGACTCAACCTCGCGATATGCATCCGCCAGAACTCCCCCGACATCACGTATGATGCCGCCAACCCTATCGTGAGCTTCTGTCTGCTCCGGGCTATGGCTAGCTACGTCTGGATGGGTGTACGTTGGGCCAAAATCCATATCATCTAGCACGCTAAAGAGCGATTGATGCGACAATTTTAGAACATCACTCCCCAGTTGCTTTGCCGCTTCTTCTGGCAGGCCTTTCAGCTGCCCTTGTGCGATCGCTTCGTGCGATGAAGTTTGAACTGTTTCCATGATCCTAAATTCTCATTCAAATCGCAACCCCCAAATAAGGCTTGAGTAGCTCGGCGGGGCTTCTGTAGCCGTGTCGTTTACGTGGTCTAGTATTGAGCA
>PDWJ01002289.1_pt1 | contig 20780 bp, 25 predicted proteins | sample 1430881 | NCBI WGS metagenome assembly PDWJ01 (sample SAMN01162460, study PRJNA174530) | Oral metagenome, whole genome shotgun sequencing project. | biome: Marine environment; feature: Marine mammal; material: Swab sample of the gingival sulcus; isolation source: swab sample of gingival sulcus... | reverse complement strand
ACGTCTTGAGATCCTGGAAGATCGATACCAGGTAACGAGCATGAAGGACTTGACGAATCGTCAACTTGCTGATCTCTATCGGCATTTTGCAGCCCTGGGCTGGGTTCCCGGAAGTCGGAAGTCAGAAGACAGAAGACGGAAAAACAGGAAACAGGAAAAAGGGTTTGTCTATCTGGATGGCCCGGTCGCTGCTCAACAGCGCAAGATTATGGCACTCTGGAAAGAGCTGGGCTACGCCCCGGAAGCAATCCATACCAGGGTCAAGAAACAATTTGGAGTTGAGCGGCTGCACTGGCTGCTGGATTATAAAAGTCTGCATATATTGATTACCGACCTGGAAACCAGAAGACAGAAGTCAGAGGACAGAAGACAGAATAGTTAGCCGCTAAAGCGGCCTGAATATGGGGATACAGAGATGAACTTTTTATTTTCAAAAACGAGCGAAGCGAGGACTCCAGGCTGTCCTCTGTCTTCTGACTACTGATAACTGGAGGAGCGAAGCGACGATGGCGGATTATATCGAAATACCCAGGGAACATTGGCCTAGCGTTGACGAGCTTCCAGCAGATCTGCGCCGTGTTGCTATTGGCGTAGAGAAGGTTTGGCCGGGTAACGGGATGAAAGTCGCCCTGATTTTCGGCCAGGTCTTTGCCGGTATCCCTATATATCCAGCAAATATGGGGAAAATCCTGCGCAAAATCAGAAATGATGCGATGAGACAAGAGTATGATTGCGGCGGCGTGGCGGCCAAGGATTTGGCGTTAAAATATAACCTGAGCCAGCGGGCGGTAGAAAAGATTCTGTCTCAGGCTCCCGGCCAGGAGGAGCTGAAGAAAAAACAGCAGAGTCTGTTTTAGGACAGAAATTTTATTGGAGGAAAATGATGAACGATCAAAATGCAGTAGTTCCCTTTCAATTTAACGACCAGCAGGTAAGAACCGTTGTTCGGGATGGTGCTCCCTGGTTTGTTGCAAAGGATGTTTGTGATGTTTTAGAAATAGCAAACACGAGAGATGCTGTTGCAAATCTGGATGATGATGAAAAGCTGGTGTCGGTAATACCGACGTCAGCTCAGAATCGGGAAATGAATATTATTTCCGAACCAGGTCTTTATCGTCTGGTTCTTCGTTCTGATAAACCGCAGGCCGAACCGTTTATGGATTGGGTGACCGAAGAGGTGTTACCTTCCATCCGCAAAACCGGCAGCTATAGCCTCTATGAGACACAAGGCTCTGCCCTTGATGCCATGGCCGAACAGCTTGTACAGATGGTTGCTCCTGCTGTGGTGGAGCAGGCCAAAAACGCTATAAATGTACTGTAAAGATGTTGCAGCAGTCGGTGCGCTTGACGCATCTACGAAATCTGCAACCGGGATTGGGGTCCTGAATAGTAGGCGGACACCCGCCACCAGTATTTTGGCGGTTTTTTTGTGTCCAATGTTCAGCTCTTGCACTTTTATTTCTATTAGGCGGAACTGAGCAGGGAGCCTTCGGGCTCGCCGGTGCCTACTACCGGTACGCCAACCTGTTCGGTTCCGCCTTTTTTATTGACAGAAAAGAGGCGGGAAAACAGGGACTGAGTTCAAAGTTGGACTCAGTAATCTAACTTTTATCAGGAGAACAGTAATGAATAATTTACAACCCGCAGTAAACAGTCTTGAATCAATTCCATTTGACGGCGACACAATCTTTCTATTTGACCACAATGGAGAACCATATGTACCAGTCAGACCAATTTGTGAAAATATCGGGGTTGATTGGAAGCGTCAGCGTGAGAAAATTCAGGCTGAAAAAGAGCGGTTCAACTGGGGGCTTATGCCCTCGGTTGCCCAAGACGGAAAAGAACGTGAAATGGTGTGTCTGCCATTGCGAAAAATTGCCGCCTGGTTGTTTACTATTTCCCCTTCCAAAGTAGCCCCCAATATCAAAAACAAACTGATCCGCTATCAAAACGATTGTGATGAAGTTCTCTGGAACTACTGGACAAAAGGGGTCGGCCTCACCAATCGTAAACTGGTCAACAAGATATTGGTGGATAAGGATGAGTTTATTGAGTTGCAGGATATCTCACTGAGATGGCATCGCCGTCAACTTAACCCTGCCGGTGGGCCCATACGCCCGGAAGAGGCTAAACGGTTAAAAGCGGATATCTTGAATGGAATGACCACAACCGAAGTTGCCAGAAAACATGGCAGGTCAACGGCAGCGGTGAAGAAGCACACCGTTGAAGAGCGTCGCCTGTTGCGTGAGAAAAGCGGGGTGCAGCTTAAACTTTTTTCAGCGAAACAAGAACGAATTGAAACTCTATTCAGTTGAAACCAATTTGGTTTCAACTGACGGAAAAGCCTATAGTACCAGAGCTTTTACTCGTGAGGGTGCCTTAATTATCTCCATGCTGGCCGTACCAGAAGACAGAGGACAGAAGACAGAAGACAGAAGACAGAAAAAACCTTGCATTCCCCTCCCAAAACCGCTAACCTGTAGTTCCTAAACCATAACGGCGTTCTGACCACGCCTAAAACAGGTCTTTTTTTATTTCTACAATTAGATTTGCGTCAACTCTCGGGTAGCGGTAACGCCCCGGAGCCGTTATGGGCTTAGGAAGAGTTGGCGCATTTTTTATTGGAGGAATCCATGAACACTCATCAAGGTCTTGACGCACTGGCAAGCTCTGTAACCCTTAACCCTGTTATGAAAAGCGGGCAAATTCTTTTCACTGCTGAAGATCTGGGCAAGGCTCTCGGGTATCAAAATTCTGCCCATGCAATCCACAAAATCTATCGGAAAAATCAAAATGAACTCAAGCATTATTCAGTTGAGACCAAATTGGTCTCAACTGACGGAAAAGCCTATAGTACCAGAGCTTTTACTCGTGAAGGTGCCTTAATTATCTCCATGCTGGCCAAGACCAACCGTGCCAAGGCGGTTCGTGCCTGGCTTGCCAGGCTTGGCGTGGAAAAGATTGAGGAGGTACGCCAGCAGGCAACTCTTGAAGCCAGAAAGGAACTGGCCGCAGAACTGCTTGCCGCCCGGCCGTTATGGCAAAAGATAGCCCGGTATAAGGGGATGGGGCTGTATAACGCCGAGATCGGCAGACTGACCGACCTGTCAAAGGATACCGTCCGCAGGCATCTGCGCAAGATGGAGAGCTGCGGCATTATCGAGCCTCCTGCCGATCTTAAAAAGTTGCAGCAGCGTGTCCAGCGTCTTCTTCCCGGAATGGAGGTGTGATATGAGTAAACAGATTCTTCACGGCAGAGAAAACGGCAAGGCACCCTTTGATTGTTGTTTGCCTATGCCAAAGAACAATCCGAAACGGCGACGACCGCTCTTGTTGATGCTGCCCAGGCACTGCTTGATGATGTCAACAGTCTCAATGAATTTAAAGATCGGCTGGTTGATCTCTTTCATACGAGCAACCCTGAGCTTTTGGCAGAGATTTTTGCCCGTATTGAGATGATGGCGCATCTTGCGGGACGTGCGGAGGCCGCTGATGAGAGCTGACGAGTTCAGACAGGTTTTTGATCTGCCCTTTAACGAGGCGACTGGCTTCTTTCGCGACAAGCTGAACATTCCCACCGAACGCTGGGATGAGCTGGAAGGCAAGGCCCATGCCAAAGCCTTTACCTCGGCCGGAGCCATGCACGCCGATCTGCTGGCCGATTTATGCAAGATGACGGATAAGGCCATAGCAGGCGGTATGAATATCCGTGAGTTTCGCCAGCAGTTTATCCCGCTGGTGGAAAAATATGGCTGGCAGTTAAAGGGTGGCGGTCCGGCCTGGCGTGCTGATCTGATCTGGCGCACCAATATTACCACTGCGTATCAGGCCGGACGGTGGCGGCAGTTTGAAGAAGGCGGCATTGAGTACCTGATGTATGTCCATAAGGATGGCCAGATGCATCCGCGCCCTGCCCATGTTGCCCTTGATGGCAAGATATTTCCCCGAACCTCTGACTTCTGGAAGTACAACTATCCGGCCCAGGGATTTGGCTGCAAATGCCGGGCTGTTGCCAGCAGCAAGCGCGAGTATGAACAGGCAGCCCCTGAGAGGAAACGACTGCCTGACGGGTACAGGGATATGGCCGATAAGGGCTGGAACTATAACGTCGGTCTGGCCGCTGAAGGCAAGGGCTATGAGGCATTGACCGCCAAATTTGAGTCGTTGCCAGGCGATATTGCCCGAGCCTGGATGCGGCGATTTGTAACAGAGCCTGCCTTTGTCAGATTTATAGACGGCAAGATACAGGGTGAGTTTCCGGTGGCAGTTTTGCAAAAAGCTGATATGGCCCTGCCTGGGACAGAGCAGCAAACTATCTGGCTCAGTGATGAGACGCTGGCAGCGCATGTCAAAAAACATCCTGAGGTCGGGGTAAAAGACTATGCTCTTTTACCAGAGATTATCGCCCAGGGCGAAATCTATCAGCAGAATAATGAACGAATTATTTGCTTATGGAAGGGAGACAGGCTGTACAGGGCTGCGGTGAAGACAACGAGAACCAGAGACAGGAACTATTTACTGACGCTTTTTACCACAAAAGAAAGGGCAGCATACAACGAGGTGAGAAACAGGTATGAAAGAATACGCTGACCGGGGGAGCGCCTACAAACCCCCTTGCGCTCATCAATGGCCTTGTAACCAAAGGCGTCGGCAGGCTATAGCCGAACAGCCAGCGTACTCATTACCGTGTCAGTATAATTCAAGACCTGGGGAAAGACAATGGTAATGATAACTTGCCGTATCGAAGATCATGGCTTGCAGGAATCACTTGATAATCTGCAGCGTCGCATCTGGAATATGAAGCCTGTATTGACCAGGATCGGGGCGATGTATGAACGGCGGGTGCTTGAGAACTTCAAACGGGAAGAGTCTCCTGATGGCAAGCCGTGGCAAAGGTTGTCGGCTGCAACGATGCTGCTCGGGCTGCACAGGAAAAAAGGGTTCAAAAAGAACGGTGGTCTTTCCGCAAGGAGCAAACGGTATATCACCAGCAAGAAGATATTGAGAGAAAGCGGCGACCTGGAAGGCTCCATCCATTTTCAGGCTGGTTATAACAAGGTCGCCATTGGTTCAAGCGGGTCTATTCCCTATGCCGCCATCCAGCAGTTTGGCGGTAAGGCTGGCAGAGGCCACAAGGTTACGATTCCGGCACGGCCCTGGCTTGCAGTTAATCGAGGTGGTGAGCTGGAACTCTCGGAGCGTGACCGTAGCTGGATAATGGAGACGATAAGGGATGAATTGCTCGAATCCGAATAAAAGCCGTATTTGGCCCTGTGTCGTCATTTTGGTTGCAAGATGACCTTGGGTGGCACAACAGGTCAAAAATATCGTCCTGGGGAATTTAAGCGTATTTTAAACGGAATTATCGAAGGAGGAATCGGTGAAGAAATCTGTTGCACTCAACAGTGTGGGTTTAGACCACGATGGATGCTGCCCTGAATGGGTGGAGTTGATTCCGTCCGGGCTGGTTGTTGGCCGGGATGGCCGCCGCTGGAAAAATGAGGCACCAGAGAAAATCGTGCAGCACTTTGCCGAGCTTGGCCGTGATCTGCCGATTGATGTGGAACATGCATCGGAGCATAAGGCCCCGAATGGCGAGCCTGCTCCGGCGGTGGGCTGGGTGTCCGGGATTGAGAGTCGTGATGGTGCGATCTGGGGGCGGATAACATGGAACAACAAGGGGCGTACGCTGGTCTCGGAAAAGGAGTACCGCTATCTGAGCCCGGTCATTTTATACAGGCCGGAAGACAAAATGATTCTGGGTTTGACTTCGGTTGGTTTGACCAATCAGCCGAACCTGCGTCTTCCGGCTCTTAACCAGGAACAGGGGATATCCCCGGAGGAGAAAACTATGTTTAAAGCATTACTCGCAGCCTTGGGGCTGCCGGAAAATGCCAGCGAAGCAGAGGCTGTTGCCAGGGTTGGTGTCTTGAAAAATGATGTGGCACGGGCCATGAACAGAGCCGAAAATCCTGATCTGGAGAAATTTGTGCCACGAGCTGATTACGATGCGGTGCTCGCAAAGGCAGAGAATGCCCGGAAGCAGCTGCATGATTTTGAAGAAAGGCAGCTTGCCCGCACCATTGATGAGCTGATCGGCCAGGCCCTCGAAGAGGGCAAGATTACTCCCGCAACAAAAGACTATCATGTAGCACAGTGCCGTCAGGAAGGAGGCCTGGAAAGATTTAGGGACTATTGCAAGACAGCCCCGGTGATTGCAGGTGACTCAGGGCTTGACGGGAAGCAGCCGGAGCAGCAGAAAACAGCCTTGAACACAGAGGAGAGCCAGGTTTGCACCATGCTGGGGCTCGATGCTGAACAATTTCAAAAGACCGCTGTATAGAGAGTGATCTCGCAGCAATTTAAGGAGACAGGATATGGCATTAACAGCAGAGAGAGACACCAGGGCCCGAAGCGGCGACAGGATATCCCTTCCCGTGGCGGCAGGGGTAATTATTTACGCCGGAGCTCTGGTGGCAAGAGATGCAGATGGTAACGCCGCTCCAGGAGCAACAGCGAGGGCATGGGCTGGTATGGGACGAGCGGAGGAAACCGTTGACAATTCCAGCGGAGAGGCAGGCGATTTAGGGGTGTCGATTGCAAAGGGTATTTATCGTTTTGACAACGCGGCCGGAGCTGATGAGATCACCGCCGCCCATATCGGCAATTATTGTTACATGGTTGACGATCAGAGCGTTGCCCGAACAAACAACTCAGGGGCTCGTTCGGTTGCTGGCAAAATCTTTGACGTGGACAATCAGGGTGTCTGGGTAGATTTTCGTTAAGGACACAGGTCATTAAAGGCAAAATAAACGAATCAGGATAAGGAGCGCAACACTATGATTATTAACAGTAACAGCCTGGCCGCAATGTATCGTGGTTTCAAGGCAACCTTTCAAAACGCTTTTGACCAGCAGCCGTCGCAGCTGGAAAAAATTGCAACCGTTGTCCCGTCCAGCACTGCCATTGAGGATTATGGGTGGATGGGTTCGCTGCCTGGAATGCGGGAATGGGTCGGTGATCGGGTGATTCATAACCTCGGTATGCATTCTTATACCATCAAAAATAAAGATTTTGAGCTGACTGTCGGCGTTGGTCGCAACAAAATCGAAGATGATCAACTTGGCATTTTTGCGCCGATGTTCAAAATGCTCGGGTATGAAGCAGCAATACATCCTGACAAGCTGGCTTACGGGCTGCTTGCCAAAGGCTTTGAGACCAGATGTTACGATGGGCAGTATTTCTTTGATTCCGACCACCCGGTGTTAGACGCAAACGGTGAAGAGCAATCCGTTTCAAATATGCAGGCAGGCTCGGGGAATCCCTGGTTTTTGATTGATGATAGCAGACCGCTGAAACCCGTGATTTATCAGGATCGTAAAAAGCCAAAGTTTGTAGCTCTGAATAAGGATGACGATGCCAATGTCTTTTTACGTAACGAATATCTTTATGGCGTAGACAGTCGGGGCAATGCAGGGTTCTCGTTGTGGCAGCTGGCTTTTGGCTCCAGGGCTGCGTTGACTGCGGAGAATTTCGAGGCCGCAATCCAGGCGATGGGGGCCTTTACCAGGGATGGCGGTGATCCTCTTGGGGTCAGGCCAACAACATTGGTTGTCGGAGCATCCAACCTTGCCGCAGCGAAAAAGATTGTTGAAGCCCAGTTAATTAACGGTGGTGATTCAAACGTGAACTACAAGGCTGTTGATCTGCTGCATGTGAGTTGGCTGAAATAAGAATCCCGGGCTGGGGTGAACGCCCCGCCCGGATCACAACAAGGTGCTGTGATGATAAGAATAACAAGTAAGGTCGAAGGCTTCCGGCGGGGTGGAATCAGACACTCAAAAACCGGAGTTGAATATCCTGACGATCGGTTTAGTGATGCAGAGCTGCAACTGTTACAGGCTGAACCGATGCTGAGAATTGAGGTCGTTGAGGAGAAAGCCAGTGCATATAAGGGGCTCAATGCAAAAGAGGCCATCAAGCTGGTTGAGGAAACGGATGATCTTCATTTGCTTGATACCCTCGAAGCGGGTGAAGAGCGCAAGAGCGTTCTGGATGCCATTGCAGAGAGAAGAAAGGAATTGGAGTAACCCATGTACGCAACACTTGAAGACCTCCTGGAGCGGGTTGATAAAAACGTGTTGATTGCTCTGACCGATGATCAGGGAGTCGGCCAGGTTGATACCGGAGTGGTTGCTCGTGCCATTGCCGATGCCCAGGCAGTCATTGATGCACAGTGCCAGGATATGTACAAGGTGCCATTTGCTCCTGTGCCCGATCTGGTACGGATGTATGCAGTGGATCTGGCTGTGTACAATCTCTATTCCCGTCGTGGTCACGTTGAAATGCCTGACGTTATTGGCACGAGACAAAAACAGGTGTTGGCATACCTGCAGCAGGTAAGAAAGGGAGCTGCCTCGATGGGAGCTGCTCCTGATGCCGCCACCGGCACTGAAAGTCATGGTGCCCTGGTCTCCGGCAATGAGCGGATCTTTACCCGTCAAAAAATGAGGAATCTGTGATGATACAGACTGTTGCTTCTGCGATGGTATCACGTCTTGAGGGGCTTGACATTTTTCGGGCAGTTGAACGAGGTGTTGGCGGGAAAATTCTGCAAACACCTCCGGCTGCAGCAGTGATACTCAACGACGAGAAAGAGGCTGAAAACAGCCCTGTGGTTCGGGAGCTTGGTTTTGATGTTGTGCTTTCGATCCCTGCGATGGGAAGCGATAAGGGACATGATGCCGCCGACGATATTATTGATGCAGTGAGAAATGTCTTTGTCGACCAGGTGCTTCTGCCCTCTGGCGGTGTAACCCCGGCAAAAGTCCCCTTTATACGTCTGGAAGGGATGGAAAGAAACCTGTTGATCTATACCGCAAGAGTAACCATGCAGGCCATGCCTGCGGTAATTGACAAGAATATGCAGCCAGGCTGCAGAAGGAAGAAATTATGAATACAGAAGCTTTTTCATTCATAGGCGTAGCCGATGCCTATGTTGATATTTTAGATGATAACGGTGCCAGAACCGGCCTGGTTTTGGAAGGCAACTGCACCGAATTTACCCCCAAGCCTGATTCCGAAACCAAGGAACAGACCGGCAACGGGCTGAATAATTTTGGCGATGTGATTACCTCGGTGGTCATTCCCAAACCGATGAAGGCAACCATCAAGTTCAATCAGATATCGCAAAAGCTCTTTGCGGCCAACTTCTTTGGCACAAATGCGAATCTGAACCAGGCGGCCATTGCCACAGCGGTTGATGTGACAGTGACTGCCATTGCCGACCGCTTTGTTGAGCTGGGCAAATACATGGTCACCGTGACCGCAGTGAAAAAAGGTGCCACCGCCCTTGAAGAAGATGTGGATTACCAGCTGCACCCTCGCCTGGGCATGATCAAGCTGCTCTCTACATCGACCAGGGCGGCTGATGGCGATGAGCTGACCGTATCTCTGAAATGCGCCAGGGTCGAAGGGACAGCCATGGCTGCGATGACGAAGTCCAACGTCAGAATTCGGGTCAAGCTCGATGGCCAGAACTATGCCGACGGGCGGCGTTTTGTCTCCGAGATTTATCAGATGCGGCTGGCTCCGTCAGGGAACTTCTCGCTGATCGGCAAAGAGTTTGCCGAGGTAACATTTGAAGGCACCCTGGAGCGTCCGGCGGGCAAAGATGAACCAATGAAACATGTGTGGTTAGGGTAATATCCGCCCGTAATGGATTTGTATCCGCACCGTTAATCATAAATTTAGCGAACAGGAAGTAAGCAAAATGCGTAAGTCAAAGATTATAACCCTTGATTCTGTAGGCGAGATAACCATCAAGGAGGTGTCTCCACTGGCCTTGTACCAGGCTCTGACCCAGAATGACAAGGTAGAATCTCTCCTTGTTCTGGCCGAGGAATGCACAGGGTTACGAAAAGATGCCCTGGTTGCGTTGTATGCCTCTGATTGGGAACAGCTGATTAATGCAGCCAAAGAGGTAAACAGCTCTTTTTTAGCCATTGCGGGCCATCTGGGAATCAAGGATTTCAGCATGGTCAAGACGCTGTTGCAACCCGCCATGGGCAAGGTGACAGAAATTTTATTGGTGGTACTGGAGGCGATCAAGACAGAAATTACCATAGACTTGCAGAAAAAATTGTCCGGGCAGTCTCTCGTCTCGCCGCCTGCGGCCACGGAGCCGCCGTCTGGAACTATGGCTGGGAGTGCTTCCTGATTGCACTCTCTGAAGTGTCAGAGGTGTCGGAGGAGTCTTCAAACAGATAGCTGATGAAAGCGAGAGCAAAGAGACTCAGATAAAAGGCACCTGCAAACCATAGGGGAAAAAAATCTATCTTGAGGCCGCAATAGAAGAAGAGGAGCGACAGGCAAAAGACTAGAATGCCGCTGACAGTATCGGTTCCATCGGGCTGGTAAGGGGCTTTTTCTTCCATAACAGAACTATATACCGAACCGGGCAAAATGTCAAAAACCATTGAAATAGTGCTGCGAGCCGTTGACCGGGGTGCCAAAAAGGGCATCAATGCGGTACGCTCTGCCTTTGACAGAACCATTTCTACCGTACAGGCCTTTAACAAGACAGCCAACAACGGTATCCGTATTATGGGCGGCCTGGAATCGGCACTTGGTGGTGTCGCTGGAGCATATCTCGGTTTGCAGGGTATCAGTTCGGTGGCCGATCTCATGGAAAAAGGCAGTAATGCCGCCTTTACCCTTGAGGCATCCTTGAAGGCTGCCAGCAGACAATTTGCCGATACCGGCTCCATGCAGGATTGGGAGGCAGGTATCGGACGGCTCTCGGAAAAGCTGCAAATCTATTCGGAAAACGATCTGAAACTCGCCGCCGCCTCCACAGTGGATATGACCAAGCGGCTCGGTTTTACCAACGAGCAGATGGAAGAGCTGATTCGGCTGACCGGCGATCTTTCAGCAGGTCGCACTGATCTTGCCGGAGGCATCGAGCGGGTTACTGCGGCAATGCGAGGTGAAGCAGAGGCCTCTGAATATTTGGGTCTGACCTTGAATGAGAACTATGTCAAGGCCTGGCACGAGGCAAACAACGCCACCGGAAAAGCCTGGAAAGACCTCAGCGATTTAGAGAAAGCCCAGGTGCGTTACCAGGTCTTTCTTGAGCAGGCACTCCCGACTCAAGGAAAGGCAGCGGAATCGGTCAAAACTCTGGGCGGTGCCTGGCAGATGACCCGAACCCAGATTGAAAATGCTGTCACTAATAATGAAGATGTCGCCGCAGCAGTGGCTCAGTTGAGTGCCGTCCTGAATGAGAATGGTGCGGCCATCGGGGAGTTGGTCGGCACCATGGTGAGCTGGGCAGCCCGAATGATGGAGCTGGGTCTGAGGAATAAGGATTTGATTCTTGGAATCGGCAAGACGGTTCTTGCCATCTATGCTCTGGTCAAGGCCGGGCAGACCATTGGTGTACTTACCAATGTCGTTAAAGGGTTGAATGCCGCCTTTGTAACTCTTACCAATCGTTCGGTGCAAAAATGGGCCACTGATACTATCGCCCAGATGCGTGCAGTGCGACTCTCTACGATGACGCTGAAGATGGCTTTCGGTTCCCTTTTTGCTGTTCTTGCCGCCTTTGAAATTGGTTGGGAAATCGGCAAATGGCTTAATCAATTTGATGTGGTGAAGAAGGCGGGCATAGGCTTTGCCCATGCCCTGACCATGGCCTGGCTGAAATTAAAACAGGTTTGGGCAAAAATGCCCTGGGCAGATGGAGATATGGCTGAGAGGGTAAAGCAGGAAATCGCTAATGCCAGGGAAACATATAAAGAAATGAAGGCAGACCTTGCGAAAAAGCCGCAAAAGAAACAGGAAAAAGAAAAGACCCCGCAGGAATTGCAACCGGGCGTTGCAGGGGCGGATTCCATATCCGCCCGTGATTCCATATTTGCTCGTGATAAATCGCAGAAGAAAAAAGAGATCCCGGAATGGGCGAATGCCGAAAATGACCCGGATAATTTTTGGGGCTATCGCAGCCCTGAAGAGGTCGCAAAAGAAAAGAAGCCGACCCTTGAAGAACGCTATGGCTTAGAAGTCGCACCGGATAAGTCAGCGATTGGCAAAGGGGTGAATAACGCCGTCAACGAGATCTGGAAACGCATCGAGGATGGAAAAATCAGCGGTGCGGCAAATATCGAAGCCGCTTTGAAAAATGCCGGGCAGCAAAAGCATGATGTCTCGGTACGGATCGAAGATGAGAAGCCCCGCTCTGAGAAAACCATCGCTTTGAAATTCCCTGGCGGCCAGCTCCGTGGTTCCGAAGATTCCGTGGATGCGTTTTTAAAGCAGCTCGAACAGGCAGGGATGACAGCGTAGTAGAAGTGAGATTTTAGATTTTAGATTTTAGAAGTAGGATTTTAGAAGTGGAATAAACCAAAAATCAGCAATCAAAAATCAAAAATCAAAAATCAAAAATCAAAAATATCAATGATTCAGCTTGATGATTTAATACTGCCCGACGAACTGGTCTGGGTTGATGAAACCGACTGGACACCTGTGGCCCAGAGCGAAGAATATTTTCTGGCCGGAAGTCTTGAGGTGCAGGCATCAATGAAGCTCGCCGGGCGACCCATTACCCTGTCTCGAAAGGATGGTGAGGTCTGGGCAAGCCGTAGTCTTGTTTTAAGTTTAATGGCACTGGCTGCCGAACCAGGCAAAGAGATGACGCTCACTTTGCACGATGGCCGCTCGTTTACAGTGATGTTTCGCCACAGTGACGGGGTGCCTCTCGCCGCCAGTCAGGTGGTTGAATATAACAACCCCTCCGATGCTGCTCTCTACACCCTGACATTGCGTTTTTTTATTATCAACGAAGTAACATGAGGCTGAAATGGCAATCCGCACAGAAGACATAAAGATCAAGGCCAGCCAGCTGCTCACTGAAGATGCAGACGCGGGCGGCTATATGACCGCAACCGAGATTGTTGACGGGGCGGTGAATAATCTTTTCCCCGATATTTCACGCCTTGACCGCACCTATGGCCGGGTCTCGCTGCGTAAATTTTATCTCCATGTCGATACGCCGACAACAGATACCTATTACGGCGCGCATGTCATTATCACCGAGCAGGCCAAAGACCCGAATATCAGCGTCGCCCTGTTCACCACCGGCTCAGATTCTGACCGCCGTGCCGATGCGGTGGATCGTTTGGAGAGCTATGTGACGCTTGGCCCTCGTTTTGTTGGCTGGATGTGGGGAGATCAGCCCCAGGGAGCCCGGCAGCTCCTTTTGTTTGCTCCCGTTTCCGTCCCGGCACCCGAGGTCAATGATGTGCTTTGTCTCTTCAATGACCGCGGCCAGTCCAACGAGTTCCGTCAATTTGTACGGGTGACCGGGACCTCTGTAGATATTCAGTCTTTCGTTGTTGATAATCGTAGTGTATCGCGGAGGATAATTACCCTTGAAATTGGCGACCCGCTGGCTCGAACTTTTGTCGGCATGGAGATCCACAACAATGATAACACTGCCACCAATGTCTATACAACAACCGTCTCTGATGCGGCCAGTTATTACGGGGTGATGGTTCCGACAGAGGCACTGAGCCAGGGTGATACCAATGTCAGCGTTGCAGATATTTACACCCAGCTTGTACCGACATCCCAGGCAGAGGATGCGTTGACTGACCAGACAATTGCCGATAATGGCCCGATTACCGCTTCCGGCCCGGCCTTGACCACAAACATATCCTGGTTTTCCGGTACAGAGTTACACCTGCCTGGCTCTCTTGTTCCCGGCACCTTGACCATTGTCCGTGGCGGCCAGACCTATACTGACCAGGGCGACGGAGTGTTGCTTTTTGGAAGCAACCCGGCAGGTACTATTGACTATAGCAATGCCACGATCAGTTTTGCGAATCAGATCAGCGGCCATCTTACAATAACCCGCACCCCTGGTGCGGCAATGAGCCTGATGCCCAGGACAATACTCTATCCGGTGCCGACCGCAGGCCACGGCTACAGCTATGTCGGTATTCTCTGGCCGCTGCCGCACCCGGAGACCGTTGTTGTTGACTATCTTGTGGATGGCAACTGGTACCGGCTGCGTGATAACGGTAAAGGTGAGCTTGTTCCTGATATTCCCGGCACTGGAACGGGACGGATTAACTATGGTACCGGGCATCTTGCCGTAACCTGTGCCGCAATTCCCGACGCTGAAACCGCAATCCTGATGAGTTGGGGCAACCCTGTTGAGATCGTGCCGATGGCCGGAGAGGTGGCGATAGAGGTTGACCCGGTACATCTTGCCCTGCCCGAATCCCCGGTGGCTCCTGGTTCAGTAATCATAAGCTGGCCCACCGGCGTAAATTCTACCGCAACGGCCACCGATGACGGAAACGGCAATATTACCGGCGATGCCACTGGCTGGGTTGTTTATGGCTCGGGCGAGCTGCATTTTACGCCGACCAGCATTCCGGTGGCAAACAGTACCTATGATATTGACTATGAGCAATACCCAAACCAGACCGAGACAGCTTCCGGGACGAATTTTACCCTGGCATCCGCCCCGAAGCCGGGAACCTTGCAGCTTGATGTTGCCTGCAGCATTGCCGGGCGAAACCACACATACCGTATGCGTGATGATGCCCAGGGCAATATGACGGCAGAGGGCTTTGAGGAAATCCTTAGCCAGTGCCGGGCCAGCCTCAATGATTCCCGGAGTTATGCCTCTCAAAAGAACACATCAAGCACTTCGGGAACGTCGGGTTCCAGCAGTTCAGGAGGCAGTGGCAATGAAAACTTTCGGCTCGGTGATGAAGAAACCACAACGACACTTGTTGCCGGGGGTATCTCGGGCAGTGTCGATTATATAACCGGACAGGTTGTGATTGACTTGAGTACCGCAACATCAACCACCTATACAATTGCAGCAAAGGCGGTAAAGGCAGGTCAGGAAGAAAACCACAGCGAAACCTGGAGAAAATAACCATGGGAAAAACTGTCGGCCAGGCATATTTGCCATATCTGGCACAAAAGAACGAAAGCAGCAGCGGCAGCTCGACAGAAAGCAGCAGCTCGGCAAGCTATAAGAAAGAGTTGGTCAATAATAATGCACCGACCAGTTGCAGCGTTATAGCTCGCTATGCGTTGCAGGCTGCGACAGCACAGGCAAAAAATGAGAAGGTCGCAACGCCGCCCTTTCAGATACGACTTACCAGGAATTGTATCAATATTCCAATCGCACCGGGTTCGGTGCTGTTCACCTGGGGCGGCGATGAATTTTACGATGTGCGGGGCAGTATCTATGCAAACATGGACCCGGCGACGGGTGTTGGTGTTTTGCGGGGCAGTATTAATTATTTAACCGGCGTTGTAACCCTTGATGCCTATGATGCAGGGGCAAATACCGTGGTCGTTCAGTCTCTTGCCGGTCGCCTGGGCAGCCAGTATGTGACCGAGGTCAACTTTCGTACTGCCGGAGCACCATTGCGTAGTGCCTCGTTTACAATCTCCGGGGTAACGATGCATGGCGAGCAGTTTGCCGCCCAGTCCAATGAGAATGGCGATGTTTCGGGCGAATGGCTCACCGGATTTGTTGATGCTGCCACGGGTATTGTAACCGTTGGCTTTGGCAAACTTGTTGCCAATACCCCCGAAGTGACCACAGAAGAATGGTACAACGAAGCTCTGGTTACAGAGGATGGCACCCAGGTCTGGAAGCCGGAGCCGGTCTATGCCGATTCGTTGACCTATGCCTGTGTGGTGTATTCCTACATTCCGCTCGATGCCGAGCTGCTTGGTATTAACCCGGTGCGTCTGCCCGTTGATGGCCGGGTGCCATTGGTGAAACCCGGTGATGCGGTGGTGGTGCATAATACCGCAAGCATGGTTCATGCCGGTTCTGTTGCAGGCGGTACAGTGATCACTCTGCCACGCACCGCAAGCTCTGTTGAGCTGTATGACTCCGCCGATCCGCCGTTGCGGATTCCGGCAACAATGTATGATTTTGCAGAAGAGAGCAATACCCTGACCATCTCAACCACCGACAATGATTTTGGCGGCTATACCTTGCCGCTGGTCATTGTTCACAAGATTGAAGACCAGGTATTGGTGAGCCGCACCCAAATCAATGGGCAGATCGGTCTGAGCCGGGGACTGACCCACGATTACCCGGTCGAGGGCACCAGGGTCTCATCGGCGTTGCTCTTTGGCGATTTGCAGTCAAGGGCTTTTGGCGTTTTTGATCAGAAGACCTGGACCAGTGATTTTGCAGATGATGTTATCGGTGATGCTGCGAACGCAACATTCAACAGCATTGATTACCCTGTCGAGGTGACCAATGCCGGTGCGGTAGACGACCGCTGGGCCCTGGTTTTTGATTCTGCCGAGCATTTTAATATTGTTGCCGAACAGCGGGGTATTGTTGGTGACGGCTATATCACACAGGACTGCGAGCCGGTGAACGGAGCAACGAACGCACCGTATTTTTTCATTGATCACCGGGGCTGGGGAACCGGATGGAGGGCTGGAAATGTGCTGCGCTTTAATACCCGGTCAAGTACCGGCCCGGTCTGGGCAGTGCGGACAACATTGCAGGGCCCGGAACAGGAACCCGAAGATTTTTTTACCATTCAGCCGAGAGGGGATGCAGCATAACCCCGCTACTAAATTGATGAGTAAGGGCAAGGATACTGGGAAATAGAGTTGAAAACAATAAGCACACCTCACCTGGTAGTTTTTTGTCAATTTAGTAGCGGGATAGAAGTGAAATCAATCAAAAATCAGCAATCAAAAATTAAAATTATGACGGCACCAAAAATATATAGATATGACGACGACAACGCCCCGGTAATGCGGGGCGAACGAGAGGCGGTCACTGAGGTTCTGACGGCCTGCCTGGTCGATGGCTATGGCGATAAGGAGGCAGCAGGCTGGACCCGGCCCTTTGTCAATGCCGAAGGGACAAAAGCAGTTTTCCGTAATGACCCGGCAGCCGGGTCGGGAATGTTTTTACAGGTGGATTCCTCTCTTGCCAATGGGGAAGTTTTCGCTCATATTTATGGTTATGAGAATATGACGGACGTTGATACGGGTGTTTTCCCTTTTCTCTCTCTGGGCTATAAATTTTATAATTCTCAATACCGTAATTCGGAACCGCGACCCTGGCTGCTCATTGGTGACGAGCGTTTTTTTTATTTGTTTTCATGGCGGCAAGATACCTTAACGAATTTCGACGGCCAGAAGCCAGCCGTTGGGATTTGTTTTTTTGGTGATGGCATTTCCATCCATGATTCCGACCCATATTTCTGCATGATTATGGGCGGTTGGCCGTACGGGAGCCATGATGCCTATTTAAATTATTTTGATGGCGCTCCCGCCTCAGGGCAGGTTGTGCATGAAAGAGATACAAAAATTGCTGTTGCGAGAAACAGTGCAGGCGATGCGGGTCCCTGTCGTCCGTATCTCTGCTCTGGTGGCGGTCCGGTAGAGCGGCTGCCAGGCTCGGGCAGCTCCCCTGAGATAATGTCTCGGAAAGTGTTTTCGAGACATTATCTCAACGATGGCATTCCTCGCAGCATTCGAGGATACATCCCCGGCCTGTGGGCCCCCTGTTTCAGCGCAAGTGCTGTCGATAATTTTGAAATAATATCTGTTGATGGTCATCAGTTTTACGCTGTGCATCATGGCCCGTTCAACGGCAGCAATAATCTCAGTCTTATTGACATTTCAGCGAACTGGAGACCGTGAGATGGGGCCCCTTTTTTTTCAACCCTATGTAACGGAGCCGCCTGCATCCCGCACTGACCGTCATGTTTTGGCAGGAACAATTACTGTCAATGGCAGCCCGGCCAGGCGGCGGGTTGCCGTGTTCACAAGAGACACATTGGAGCTTGTCGCAGCAACCTTGAGCGATCCGGCAACAGGTGTCTGGCGGATCAGCAACATCAATGAATATCCGGAGCGGTCGCTCTTAGTTGTCGCCTTTGATGATGCAGGCGATTTTAATGCCGAGGTTGCCGACTTTGTGACCCAGGTTGCTCAAACACAAGGCGGTTAAATGTATGATGCCGGATATCCACTTCAGCTTGATTTTGAATATGCCTACGACCCGCCACGAGGGGATGGTCTGGCATTTCGCCTGGGTGATGTCTCGCAGGTCTGTGAAATATTCCGACCCCAGCCCGGCGGCGATATTTGCCTTGATCTGGCCGATACTCTGGCAGCAGATGATCTTGATTTTGCATTTGTTGAACGCTGCTGGCCGCCAACAGGTGGCACAGAGCCGGAACCGCCGCCAGAGGTGTCTGCGATCCCGCTGCCGCCTCGTACAGGGTTTGCGTGGCGAAAGACTGCCCGTTGTGATGGTGGCTGCCGGATACCTTGGGAGGCATGGCCACATAAAGATCGCACAGCACGTATTGCGTTTTGTGCCGCAGAGCAGCAGCTGCGGCGCACAATGCCTATCTCCTGGACAGGGACAGAGCCAATCTATAAAGAGGTGCAGACAGACTGGCAGGTCGCCGCAGAGCTTGACGCAATACCTCTGTCATTTTACTGGGCAAGCCGTCCTGCAAAAGATGTTTTATTCACCAGCTCCTGGACAAAACCCGCCGCTCGTGCGCCACATTTTATCATGCCGTGGGGCAGCCCGCCAGCCCGTGATTTTACCACGGTGTTCCCCTGGAAAAAACTGTATCGACAACTTGATGCCGATGTCGCACTCCCGTGGAATAACAGCCTGCCGCAAAAGGACATTGCTCATCGGACGTACTGGGGGCGCAAGCTCTATGACCGCCTCTGCCGCCGCAATTACGAAGCGCCGTCCGGGAGCAATATTGTCCTCGATCTTCATACCCGGCTGGCTCATGTGGGCGATGGCGACCATATTGCCTTTTATTTTGAGGCAATGTCGTATGATCTGCGCTGCTCGCAGCAGGAGCCTTCTGGCTGGCGGGACAACTATATTTATATCAAGCCTGCTTCCTGGCCGATCACCCCGCAATATCTGGTCTTGTGCGTTATGAACAGTGCATCACTCGTAAGGGTCTCTGATAACAAGGTCATTGATGTCTTCTCAATGAGCGTTGCGGCGGATATCGACTCATGGTGCTGGAGTTTTACCGCCAGTATCCCGGCTGCAAGTCTGCCGCTTGTTGATCCATCAACAGATCCTGTTGAGGTGCTGGCAACAATCAACGGTTATAGCTGGCGGTTTATGGTCGAGTCGTGGACGGAAAGCAAACGCTTTGGCAGTGCAGAATACAGCATCCGGGGCCGGTCAACATCTGCGGAACTGGCAGCACCGTATGCGCCGCTGGCCACGGGGGTCAGTAGCAGCCAGTTGACGTCGGTGCAGATTGCCGAAGAGAGATTACAAAACACCGGCTGGACTATCGACTTTACTGCCTTTGACAGCTGGCTGGTTCCTGCCGGGGCACTCAGATATAACAACGCCGCACCACTCAAGGTGATTCAGGCCGTTGCTGAGGCGACCGGTGGCCGCTTGCAGACCCATCGGGAAAATAGCCAGCTCATCGTGCGGCCCCGGCTGCATTCTTTGCCGTGGGACTGGCCTTCGGCAACGCCTGATTTGTCAATCTCGGATTATGTGGTGCGCCAACTGGGCCGGGAGTTTAAGCCTGGCGTGGCCTACAATGCTGTTTTTGTCGGCGGTGAGACCCAGGGTGTGCTGTGCAAGGTCTATCGCTCTGGCACTGCCGGTGACAAGGCGGCTCCGATGGTGACCGATGCCTTGCTTACCGAAACCGCACCCTGCCGGGCACGGGGCAAGATGGTCATTGGCCGCTCTGGGAAATGGAGTAAGGAAACGCTCGAACTGCCTTTGACGGCCTCTGGACAGCTGCCCGGTCTGCTTGAGGTTGGGATGCTCGTTTCGATGACAGAGGGCGGCGAGGATTGGCGTGGCCAGGTTGTTGGGGTCTCGGTCTCTGCTGCCTGGAATGGCCGCAAAGTTTTGAACGTCGGTCAACATATAACCGTGGAGAGATACCGTGGCAATTAACGTCTGGCGACGCTTTGAAGAGATGATCAAGCCCGCTGCAGAAGAGGTTGCAGAGGTGACGGCGGTTCATGCGGACAACACGGTTTCCGCAACGAGCTTAACAGGTGGAGCAATGCGGTTGCGCTGTGCAATAAGTATCTCGGTTGGCGACAAGGTATTTGCCGCCGGTGGAGAAGTTCGCGGCAAGGCTCCGGCCCTGCCGTATTACGAAATTGAGGTGTAAAGCGTCATATTGCATCATATTCTTTTTGTTGTTACGCTGAATTAAATTTTGTTCTCATTAAAACTACAGGAGGAAAAATGAAGAAAACAGTACTAATCGCAATTCTTGTTATATTCGTCGGTTTACCAGCTTATGCCGTTGCTGATTCACGAGAGATGTGTCGCAAGTTTTACCGGAAAACAAATCTTGGCAAGTGCATCAGCATGCAGGAGGCAGCCAGAAAACGGCTGAAAAGTGGGGAATATTATCCCGAGATTGCCAAAAAATGTATTGAACAATCCCGGCGAAAAGACCGTTTGGCAAGCTATACTGACTGGCGTAAGGCGGATAAGTGTGCCAAAAAAGAACAGCGCAGGGTTCTTGAAGATGCAGCTCTCAAGGCTCAAAAAGAACACGCAGAAGCGGCAGCAGAATATTTAAGAGAAGCAGCTGAAACAGAAAGACAGTTACGTAATAAAAAGTGATGACAGGTCGGGACGGGGATGACAGACCATCCCCCAACTACCGGATCTGTTCCCGCAGATCCGGGTCGACAAGGGTTCACCTGCTTAGTCCCGGTGCGTGATG
>PDWJ01004150.1_pt1 | contig 20785 bp, 9 predicted proteins | sample 1430881 | NCBI WGS metagenome assembly PDWJ01 (sample SAMN01162460, study PRJNA174530) | Oral metagenome, whole genome shotgun sequencing project. | biome: Marine environment; feature: Marine mammal; material: Swab sample of the gingival sulcus; isolation source: swab sample of gingival sulcus... | reverse complement strand
CGCGCCATCCCCAGGCTCATCGCCGCGAGGGTCAGGCGCTCGATCTCGAGGTTGCGCATCATGCTGCCCACGGCGCCTCCCACCGAGCCGACGAGGTTGGCGGCCGGGATGTGGCAGCCCTCGAAGACGAGCTCCGCCGTCGTGGACGCACGCATGCCGAGCTTTCCCTTGATCTTCTGACCCAGGGAGAACCCCGGCGTGCCCTTCTCCAAAAGGAAGAGCGACACCCCCCGGGGCCCCTCGCCGGTGCGGGCGTAGACGAGGAAGGCGTCGCCGAGCTCCTCGTCGTCCACCGCCCCGTTGGTGATCCACATCTTTGCGCCGTCGAGGACCCAGCCGTCCCCGGCGGCCCGGGCGGTCGAGGTCATCCCGAGCACGTCGGTGCCGGCGCCCGGCTCGCTCATGGCCATGCCGCAGATGATCTCGCCGCTGCAGGCGCGCGGGAGGAAGCGCCCGCGCTGGGCGTCGTCGCCGTTCACCGACAGGTTGTTCACGAAGAGCATCGAGTGGGCCAGGTAGGACAGGCAGAAGGCCGGATCCGCCGCCGACAGCTCCTCGTGGGCGATCACGGCGGCCACCGCGTCCATCCCCGAGCCGCCCCAGCGCTCGTCGACGGTGATGCCGAGCAGGCCCAGCTCTCCGAGCTTGCGGAACAGCCCGATGTTGAAGGTCTCGGTTCGGTCGTGCTCCTCGGCCTGGGGATCCACCTCCCGCTCGGTGAAGCTGCGGACCATCTCCCGCAGGGCCAGGTGCTCGTCGGTCGGGTTGAAGAGATCGGTCATCGGGACACCCCCTCCTGGTGCGTCGTGCGCGACAAGGGAGCCTATGTCGCGGGGAGCGCCGCGGCAAGGCGCCAAGCCGCGCGGGCCACGCGGGCCACGCGGGCCGCCGCGTTTCGACGCGTGTGGTGCGTGCCAAGCGGCTTGACCGGGGCTCACCCGGCGGCGCACACTGGCGGCCACCGCCAATATCCATGGGCATCGCCCTGCACGCACGCAGCGTGTCCGCCCGGGGGGAATGTAGAGATGGGGAACGTTCGCGCGGCTATCCATACGATCGCGGCGACGCTTACGGCGTCGCTGTTGCTCATGGCCTGTTCCGACGACAGCCGGGTCGGGGATGGGGTCCTCAAGCCCATCGACGCCGAGGTGACCGTCGACACCTCCCGGCCCGATGCCCCCGACGAGCGGGGCGACGTGGGTGAGGCCTGCGTCGTCGCGGCCGACTGCAAGTCGGGCCTGTGCACGCCGAGCGCGGCGGGCGCCGTCTGCACCGACGTTTGCGCCGATCAGGGCGACTGCGCCGAGGGCTACGTCTGCCTGCCCGATCCCGACGTCGGGGAGGACATCTGCTGGCGCGCGGACGCGGTGGCCTGCCAGCCCTGTACCGAGGACGCTCAGTGTCAGGTCGGCGACGGCGCCGGCAACGTCTGCGTGAGCTATGGCGCCGCCGGCTCCTTCTGCGGGCTGGCCTGCGACGACCAGGGGGGCTGTCCGACCGGCTACAGCTGCAGCGACGACGGCCAGTGCCTGGCCACCGCCGGCGAGTGCCAGTGCAACAGGCTCGGCGTCGTCCTCGGCCTCGGCACCGAGTGCGCTGTCACCAACGACCATGGCAGCTGCCCCGGGGCCCGCGAGTGCACCGTCGGCGGGCTCACCCGCTGCGTCGGCCCCGAGCCCGAGCCCGAGACCTGCAACGGCGAGGACGATGACTGCGACGGCGAGACCGACGAGGGCACCGACGGCCAGCAGTGCACCCTGGAGAATCAGTTCGGCACTTGCGTCGGCGCCGTCGCCTGCACCGACGGTGAGCCCCTGTGCGTCGGCCGCGCCCCGGCGGCCGAGGTCTGCAATGGCGTCGACGACGACTGCGACGGCGAGACCGACGAGGATCAGCCCGACCTCGACCTCGACGAGATCCCCGACTGCGTCGACGACGACATCGATGGTGACGGCTCCCTGAACGAGGACGACTGCCGCCCCCGCAACGCCGCCGTCTACCCGGGCCAGACCGAGGTCTGCAATGGCGTCGACGACGACTGCGACCGGACCATCGACGAGGGCACCGACGGCGTCGTCGAGGACGAGTGCGGCGCCTACATCTGCGCCGGCGGCGACGGCTGCCGCACCGACTGCGACAGTGACGCCGACTGCATCGCCGGCTACCTCTGCGACCTGTCCGACCAGGACGCCGACGGCAACGACGCCGAGTGCCTCCCCTCGGTCTGCGGCAACGGCGTCGTCGAGCTCCGAGAGACGTGCGACGACGGCATCAACGACGGTGGCTACGGCGGGTGCACCCCCGACTGCCACGTCGGGCCGCGCTGCGGCGATGGGATCGTCCAGCAGGGCCACGAGGTCTGCGACTCCGGCGCCGGCAACGGCGAGCCGAACCGCTGCGACCTGACGTGCTCCGGGCTCACCCCCGCGACCTGCGGTAACGGCGTCAAGGAGGACGGCGAGGACTGCGACCTCGGCGCCGAGGTCAACTCCAACCAGCCCAACGCCGCCTGCCGCACCGACTGCAGCCAGCGCCGCTGCGGCGACGGCGTCGCCGACGACGCCTTTGGCGAGCAGTGCGACGCCGCCGTCGCCAATGGCGACACCCTCTGCGGCTGTCAGGACGGCTGCAAGTGGGCCTCGGTGGAGACGGTCTGCCGCCCGGCGGCTGGGGAATGCGATGTGGCCGAGCGCTGCTCGGGTGCCGGCCTCGACGGCGTCCCGCCGAACATGGCTGCGACCGCGGCCGGCGTCTGCCCCGCGGACGTCTTCGAGGTGGCCACCGTGTGCCGCGAGGCCGCGGGCGTCTGTGATGCGGTCGAGCGCTGTGACGGCGCGAGCGCCGACTGCCCCAGCGACGGCAAGCTCGGCGCCGAGGAGGTCTGTCGGGCCTCGGGCGGCGCCTGCGATCCTCAGGAGGTCTGCGCCGGCGACAGCGATGACTGCCCCGCCGACGTGATCTTGCCCGCGCAGACCCTCTGCCGCGCCGAGGCGGGCCCGTGCGACGTGGCCGAGCTCTGTGACGGCGAGTCCCGCGCCTGCCCCGACGACGCCTTGCGCCCCGCGGACACCGTCTGCCGCGAGGCCGCGGGCGGATGTGATGTGGTCGAGCGCTGCTCCGGCGCCGCCGCCGCCTGCCCCGACGACGTCATCGCGCCCGCCGAGACCGTCTGCCGCGCGGCCGCCGGCCTGTGTGACGTGGCCGAGGTCTGCGACGGTCAGGAGGTGGCGTGTCCGGTCGACGAGCTCCTTGCCAAGGACACGGTCTGCCACGCCTCGGCCGGCCCCTGCGACCCGCCCGAGGTCTGCGACGGTCAAGACAGCGCCTGCCCGACCGACCTGTTCGCCGCCGCGGGCACCGTCTGTCAGGCCTCCCTCGGTGGCTGTGACCCCGCCGAGGAGTGCGATGGGCTCAGCGCCGCCTGTCCCGACGACGTCTTCTACGACGACAACACCACCTGCTCGGCGGGCACCGGCAACTGCGTCATCGAGCCCTGCGTCTGCCTTGGCAAGGAGTGCGAGCAGCTCTGCGGCAACGGCGAGATCGATAGGACGCCCGGCGCCGGTGAGGAGGCCTGCGACGCGGGCGACATCAACGGCGCCCGCGACGGCTGCAGCCGCATGTGCGACGGCAAGTGCGACGCCGACTTCGCCTGGGTCCGCTGGGCCGGCGGCGACGGCCGCGACGCAGCATGGGCGGTGGACGTCAGCGAGGCCGGCGCGACCGCGGTGGTCGGCGAGTACGAGGTCTGGGGCGAGTTCGGCGTAGGCGCCTACTTTGGCGATGATGAGTTCGGCAGCTACGGGACCGACTTCTTTGTGATGGTTCAGGACACCGACAACACGTGGCGGTGGTCGGCCTGCGGCGGCGGCTCGGGGACCGACGTGGCCGTCGGTGTCTCGACGGACGATGCGGGTGCGGTCTACGTCACCGGCACCTTCGCCGGTCACGCCGAGATCGACTGCGGCTGCGCCTACGGGGGCTTCCCCAACGGCCCGGTGGCGTTCCCCGGCCGCGATGGCTGCGAGACCCTCGACGCCGACAACCAGGGCTCCGATCTTGCGGACGTCTTCGTGGCCAAGTGGGGGGCGGACGGCGTGCTCGAGTGGGCCGTCAGCGGTGGTAGTCCGTCCGAGGACTACGCCGGCGATATCGCCGCGAGCTCCGTGGGCGACAGCGTCGTGGTCGGCCAGCACCGCGGCGTGTCCGGCGCCCCGGCCCGCTTCGGCGACCACGCCGTGGGCAGCCCCATCAACGACGGCTCGGATCTCCTGGTCGTCAAATACGACGACCGCGGCGTCGTCCAGTGGGCCAAGTCCGGCGGCGCCGGCAAGGGCGATGAGGACGCAAACGCCGTGGCCCTCGACGGGGCCTCCAACGCCTTCGTGACCGGCTGGTTCGAGCGCGAGTTCGACTGGGACAACACCCCCGGCGACGACACCAACGACGACAACGTCACCTTCGATCTTCTGGACGTCCCGGCGCCCGTCCTCCCCATGGGTTCGGCCAAGGCGGGCGTTCCCGGCGGCCACCCAGACTCGCAGGCCTTCGTCTTCTCCATGTCTGCCGACGGCGACGTCCGGTGGGCCAGCACCGCGGCGGCCCTCGACGGCGGCGCCATGGCGGGCGAGGACGTCGCGGTGGACGGCGCCGGCAACGTCTATGTGGTCGGCTGGTTCACGGGCCATCGGGCCGTCTTCTCCAACGGCGACGACAACATCACCTTGACCTCCACCGGCGGTGAGCTTGGTGACGCTGAGGTCTTCGTCGCCAAGCTCGACCGCGCCGGGACCTGGCTGTGGGCGGCGGCGGCGGGCAGCCCCGCGGGCACCTACAGCGACGACGTCGCCCTCGGTGTCGACGTCGATCGCGCGGGGAACGCATACGTCAGCGGCAACTTCGGAGCCCGCGTCCAGTTCGGTGACACGGTGCTGGAGGGGCGCGGCGAGGTGGACTTTGGCGACGGCCCCACGCCCAAGGGCCGCTTCTTCGACTCCGGCGACGGGTTCGTCGCGAAGCTGGGCGCCGACGGCAAGTGGCTGTGGGCCAAGCGCATGGGCGGCGACGGGAGCGACGGGGCGACCGGTGTCATGGTGGACCCGCGCGGCGCCGTCTACCTCTCGGGCACCTTCACGTCGAGCACCTTGGCGAAGCCGGCCGACTTCGATGACATCGACGTGGGCGGCTACTACGGCGACCCGCGCCCCCAGCCCGGCCCGGCCGTGCGCTCCGGCCAAGACGCCTTCGTGGCCAAGATGGTCCCGGACGGGCCCCCGCGCTGCTTCGAGTGCGGCGACGGCGTGCTCGACCCCGGCGAGACCTGCGACGCCGACGGTGATCTCGATCACTGCACCGGCGCCTGCGACGGCATCTGCTTCGGCCCCGCCAACTTCTGCGGCGACGGCTGGGATGAGTGCGCCGAGGAGGCCGACCTCGGCGGCGGCAACGACCTCGGCGTCGACGCCTGTCTAATGCCCTGCGCGCCCAACCCCTGCGTCCACGGCGTCTGCGCCCTCGACGGCAGCGGCGACGAGACCTGCACCTGCGACGAGAACTGGGAGGGCGACCTGTGCGATCAGCTCGTGATCGGCAACCTCTGGTGCTATGAGACGGCGGACAACACCTACACGGTGATGAGCGTCGCCGGCTCCTCGGAGATGATGCTCGGCAAGGGGCTCCTAGACTTCGACGCCGGCGCGGGCCTCGGCGGCAACCCCAACCAGCACCCCGACTGCCCGACCTGCAACCCTGCGGATCCGAACGTCGACTGCCGCGCCGGCAGCGCTCGCCAGTGGGGCGGCGACTCGCCGCCGCCCCTTGGGAGCAGCTACCGCTATGTCTGCGACGGCGACTTCGAGACGCCCCCATGCCAGACCAACCAGATGGGCTGCGCCAGCACGGCGACCAACGACGAGAAGGCCGCCGTCGAGTGCGGCGACTACTATGAGTTCGTCGCCAACACCGGCGCGACCCTGGCCTTCGAATTCGACGAGCGGACGACCACCCAGGGGCCGACTCGCTGGGCGCTCTACGTCTCGCTGACCGGCGCGGAGGGCGACTACTTCAAGGTCTTCGAGGACAACACGACGGCGCTGCCGAGCGCGGACTTCGGTAACCAGATCGCCACGCCGATGCACCGAGTCTACCTCACGGGCGTGGCCTCTCCCACCGGCGCCCCGCTCGTCGACAGCTTGGGCGTTCACTTCCGCCTCTACGCCTGGGGCGCGGTCGCCACCGAGGCTGGATGGACCGTGGACAACGTCTACATCGGCGAGCCCACGGCCCCCGAGCCGGTGCCGGTCGTCATCATCAGTGAGATCGTCGACGGCGACCTCCCTGGGGGCCTGCCCAAGGTCATTGAGCTGACCAACGTCGGCAACGCCGCGGCAGACCTGTCGCGGTATGCGCTCGGGCGCTACATCAACGGAAGCTCGTCGCTGTCCGATAGGACGGCGCTCAGCGGCGTGTTGGACGCTGGCGCCTCGTGGGTCGTGAGCAGCGAGTCCACCGTCTTCAAGACCGTCTACGACTCTATCCCCGATCTGGAGGCCCAGGTGGCAGAGAACAACGGCGACGACACGGTGGTCCTCTTCGACCGCGCCACCGGGCAGCTCGTCGACATCTACGGGGTCATCGGGGTCGACGGCACCGGTACGGTGTGGGAGTACACCGACAGCTGGGCCTACCGAAACCCCGACGTCCTGGCGCCCAGCTCGACCTTCGACGCCTTGGAGTGGACCTTCGGCGGGCGATCGGCCCTCGATGGGGTGGACGCCGCGGGTCACGCCGCCGTGACGACGCCCGGGACCCACGCCTACACACCTCAGTAGCGCCCGCCTCGGGCAGCGACGCACACAGGCCGGCGGGGTCCCTTCGCCCCTGCCGGCCATCGTCCTGCCTGCGGCGTCGAATCGTATCGAGACACGTCGCGGGTGGACAGCGGGAGCGTTCGGCAGTCGCGCCTGCGGAGTCGCCGCGCCGGTCGCAGCCGGAAGCTGCTGATAGCTGCGGTTCAGCCCCGGCCGAAGGCTGCCCGGTGCAGCGCCGGCTCGCCGGCCAGCTCCGGGTGGAAGCTCGCGGCGACCAGGGGGCCTTGGCGCACGGCTACCGGCTCGCCCTGGTAGGTGGCGATGACCTCGACGCCCTCGCCGACGCGGGCGATGCGCGGGGCGCGGATGAAGACCATCCGCATCGCGCCCGCGTCGTCGGTCGCCTCGAAGGAGTGGACCTGGCGGCCCCATGCGTTGCGGGCCACGTCGACGTCGAGCCAGCCGAAGCTGTCCTGGCTGGGTCCCGTGACGCCCTTGGCCGACAGGATCAGGCCTGCGCAGGTCGCGAGCAGCGGGCGGCCGCTGGCGGCAAAGGCATTGAGGGGTGCCCACAGCTTCGAGAAGCCGATGAGCTTGAGCATCGCGCTGCTCTCGCCGCCGGGGAAGACCAGGCCCGCGAGGCCCTCGAGCTGCGCGGCGTAGCGCACCTCGACCGTCTCGTGGCCGAGGCCCTCGAGGAGCTTCGCGTGGGCTGCGAAGCCGCCCTGCAGGGCCAAGACACCGATCGTCGCCACGCGCCTACCAGCCCCGGTGCGCCATGCGCTCGGACTCGCTCAGGGTCGACAGCTCGATGCCGCCCATGGCGGCGCCGAGGCCCGTCGAGATCTCGGCGAGGCGCTTGGGGTCCTCCCAGTAGGTCGTCGCCTCGACGACGGCGCGTGCGCGGCGGGCGGGGTCCTCGGACAGGAAGATGCCGCTGCCGACGAAGACGGACTCGGCGCCCAGCGCCATGCAGAGGGCGGCGTCGGCCGGGGTGGCGACGCCGCCGGCGGCGAAGTTCGGCACGGGGAGCTCACCGGTGGCGGCGATCTGCTCGAGGATGTCGTAGGGGGCTCCGAGGCGCTTGGCCTCCGTCATCAGCTCCTCGTGGCCGAGCTGGGTCAGCCGCCGGATCTGGGTGCGCAGGGTGCGCAGGTGGCGCACGCCCTCGACGATGTTGCCGGTGCCGGCCTCGCCCTTGGTGCGCATCATCGCCGCGCCCTCGCCGATCCGGCGGACGGCCTCGCCGAGGTCCGTGCAGCCGCAGACGAAGGGCGTCTTGAAGGCGTGCTTGTCGATGTGGAAGTCCTCGTCGGCGGGGGTGAGGACCTCGCTCTCGTCGATGAAGTCCACCTCGAGGGCCTCGAGGATGCGGGCCTCCATGAAGTGGCCGATGCGGCACTTGGCCATCACCGGGATGCTCACGGCCTCTTGGATCGCCTTGATCATCTCGGGATCGCTGGCGCGGGCGACGCCGCCCTCCTTGCGGATCTGGGCGGGGACGCGCTCGAGGGCCATGACGGCCGCGGCGCCCGCGTCCTCGGCGATGCGGGCCTGCTCGGCGTTGATGACGTCCATGATGACGCCGCCCTTGAGCATCTCGGCCAGGCCGACCTTGTTGCGGAACGTGGACTTGTCCATGGGGGTCTCCTTGGTTGGGGAGCGAAGTGAACGACGCTGGGAGCTAGAAGAGGTCGATGGTGGCGCGCGCGGGCGCCGCGGAGGCCGCGCGGCGCCGCCGCATGAGGGTGTCCAGGGCGCGGCCGAGGCGCCGGGCGCCGTCGGCCAGCCGCGCCGGGGGTTCGGCGCACAAGCACAGGCGCAGCCCTTCGCGGCTACGGGCGCCGGTGGTGTAGAGGCTGCCGGGCGACACCAGGACACCCTGGCGCTTGGCCTCCTCGAAGGCCTCCTCGGCGCTGACGCCGGCGGGCAGGGTCAGCCACTGGACGACGCCGCGGCTCGGCGGCGCCCAGCTGACCTCCGGCGGCAGGTGCGCGCGCAAGGCCTCGGCGAGGGCGTCGCGACGGTCCCGATAGGCGGGCAGGAGGCGCTTGAGGTGGGTGCGCATGTAGCCGCGGGCGAGGAACTCGGCCAGGGCGTGCTGGAGCAGCGCCGAGGTGCCCAGATCCATGGCGTGCTTGAGGCTCACCAGGGTCTGGGTCAGGGGCGCGGGGCTGAGCACGAAGCCGACGCGGAGGGCCGGGATGAGCTTCTTCGAGAAGGTCCCGAGGTAGAAGACGTCGGGGTCGAGGGCGCGCAGCGCCGGGGGCGCGGGCCGGCCGTCCAGGTCGAGATCGGCGCCGTAGTCGTCCTCGACCAGCGGCACCGAGGCGCGGTGAGACCAGCTGATGATCGCCTCGCGCCGCGCCGTCGAGATGGTGGTGCCCGTGGGGTTGCGGCTGTTGGGGATGAGGTACAGGCCCTTGACCCGCCGCCGTGCGTAGGCCTGCAAAGCCGAGATCTCCGGGCCCTGCTCGTCGCAGGCCACGCCGACGACGCGGGCGCCGGACGCCGCGAGCACGTTCAGCGCCCCCGAGTAGGTCCGGCCCTCGGTCAAGAAGGCATCGCCCGGGTTGACGAGGGCGCGGGCGATGAGGTCGATGCCCTGTTGGCTGCCCGTGGTCACCAGCAGGTGGTCGGCGCTGGCGGGGACGCCGACGCGCGCGAGGTCCTCGACGATGAGCTCGCGCAGGCGCGGCAAGCCCTGGCGCGACGCGTAGCCGAGGGCGGCGGGGCCCTCGGCGCGGAAGACGTGGTCGACGCAGCGACGCATGAGGTCGTGGGGCAGCAGGTCGTCGCTGGGCTGCATCCGCGTGAGGTTTATGACGTCGCCGGCGACGGCGGTCCGGGCGAGGCGCTCGAGGCGTGCCAGGCGCTCGCCCTCGGCCGCGCGCGACAGGAGCGTGCCCCAGGGGAGCTCGCCCAGGGCCTCGGTGCGCTGCGGCGGCGCGTCGACGCGGTCGGCGACGAAGGTGCCGCGGCCGACGGTCGAGGTGATCAAGCCGCCGGCGCCCAGCGCCTCGTAGGCCCGCACGACCGTGTTGCGGTGGGCGCCGAGCTGCCCCGCGAGGCGTCGGCTCGGTGGGAGCTTGAAGCCGGCAGGCAGGGTCCCTTGACGGATCCGGGCGGCCAGCTGCTCGGCGATCTGGCGGTAGAGCGGGGCGTCGCTCTCTGGATCCAGGGTGATGCCGAGCGAGTGGACCAATTGGTACCTCCAGGGCCGGATTCATAGGTCCGATTGGAGTCCCGATCAAGCGATCTTCGCGCCGCTGCGTGTTCCAATTTCCTCTCTATCGCTGGTCCAATTCGAAGATCGTCCCGAATTGCAGGCGTCTCGGTGATCCGCTAGCTTGGCGGCAGCGATTGGAGGGGGCCTCGATGGGCCTTCGTCGCGTCAGGAGGCAAACGATGACATTGGTTTCACGCGTGGCGCGGGGGCAGCTCCGGGGCCGCAGCTGGGTGAGCTCGATCGCCGCGCTCGGGCTCGTCGCCAGCGGGCCCCTAGCGGCCTGTGGCGGCGAAAAGGAGCAGGCGACGCCCCCGGCCGCCAAGACTGAGCAGGCGACGTCGGGCGAGACGAAGGCGCCGAACGCGGCCGCGGGTGTCAAGGCCGCACCGGGCGCCGGCGGCAAGGGTGAGGTCACCCGGCCGCGCCGGACCATCGACACCGGGGATGCGGCGGCGCCCTCGCCGGCCACAGGCGCCGGGGATGCGGGGGCAGAGGTGGGCGCCGCGGCGCTCGCCAAGCAGCGGGCGCCGGCCACCGCGTCCCTCCAGCTCGGCCTGACCCCCGGTCCGGCGGTGGAGTTCGGCGGCGTCGCGGGCGCGGAGGCCTTCGCCTACCTGCCGGCGTCGACCGTCTTCGCGGCGGCCGCCGCCTCGCCCAAGCGGGCGCTCGACGCCATCGGCTTCGACGCGCTGAAGGCCGAGTACTCCGAGCCCTTCACGGGCCTGTCGAGACAGGTGAAGGCGGACACCGGTTTGGATCTCCTCAGCCCCGACGCCTACGCGCAGCTGGGCATCGACGTCCACGCCCCGGTCGGCGTGGCGCTCCTCTCCCACGACCAAGAGGCCTTCGCCGTCTTCGCCACCGTCGCCGACAAGGCCAAGCTGGACGAGACCCTCAAGACGCTCGGGGCGGCGGGCAAGGTCACCTTCACCCGCACCAAGGTCGGCGACGCCGAGATCGTCTCGGCCGAGGGCTTCGACCGGGCCCACATCGTCATCCGCGGCCGCACCGTGATGGCGGTCGTCGTCGACCGGCACAGGGGCGCGGGGGCGCTGGCCAAGGCCATCGCGGCCCAGGCGCCCGAGACGTCGCTGTCGCGCGCGGTCGAGTACACCTCGGCGGTCGCGGGGTTGGACTTCTATGACGAGGCGATCGTCTGGGCCAACTTCGGCCTCGTCGTCAAGATGCAGACCTTGCGCCACGGCCGCTCGGGTCGCAGCGCTCGCCAGGCGGCCGAAAACGAGCTCTTCCAGCGGCTCGTGGGGCCGCTTGGCGCCGTCGCGTTGGGCGCGCGCCTGCGGGACAAGGCGGTCGAGGTCGCGGCGTTCATGCCGCTGCCAAAGGACGCGTGGCTCTCACGCCTGGCGAAGAACATCGAGGGGACGCCCGTCGTGGTCGCCGCGGCCGACGCCGAACCGCTCTTTCTCACAACGTTCCGCCTCGACATCCCTGCATACATGGAGGTTGTCGAGCTCGCCATGAAGGCTGAGGGCGGCAGCCTCGACGAGATCAAGGCCGGCTTGAAGGAGATGGCCAACGTCGACGTCGACAAGGACCTTTTGGGGGCGCTATCCGGGGAGGCTGGCGTCGTCGTCACCGGTGACGTGGACAAGCTCTTTGCCGACAGATCAGGCGGCGGGCCGGACCTGTCGAAGGTGGACGGCGCGTTCGTCCTCGGGCTGTCCAACGCCGCCGCCATGAAGGCCTTCCTCTCCAAGGTTGCGGCGATGGAGGGGGTGTCCGATCTGGTCCAGATCGACGCGGCCAGCGGCATCATCAAGATCCCGCTGCCCACCGGCAAGATCATCGAGGTGCGGGTGGCCGGCGACTACCTGGTCGCTTCGACCATGGCGGGCTTTGCCGACCGCGTCGCGGCCCGTGACGGGTCGAAGAGCTTCGTGGCGAGCGTCACCCACCCGGCGCTGAAGGCCGCGTTGTCGCGCAAGGATCAGGCCGGCCTGCTGGTGCTCCCGCAGCTGGTCGTCGGCGCGGCGTTCATCCAGGGGACGGGTTCTGGCCTGGCGCCCTCCTACATCGACGAGGAGGCCAAGAAGGACCCGAAGCTCGCCAAGAAGATCGAAGCCCTCAAGGCCCTGCGGGCCGAGGTCGAGACCCTCGAGACGGCCAGGCAGGCCAAGGAGCAGGCGTTGATGGACAGACTCTTCAGCAGGATCGGTGTGACCGTCCAGGCGATCGAGGTCCGCGAGGACGGGCTCGCGGGCTTTGCGGGGCAGTACCTCGGCGACTCCCTGGCGAGCGCCGTCATGGCGATCGTGACCACGGCGACCTGGCGTGATGGCGCGCGCGGCGAGCTGTCGAAGCTTCGCCACCAGATCTGGGACCTCGAGGCGGCCATCAGGGCGGGCGCGCCCGTGGAGGCCGCGCCCTAAGCGGGCCTGTGCTCTTCGGTGACGCCGAGCGCGGCGGTGGGCCACGGGGCTCGCCGCCGCGCTCTTGCCATCGCGGGCGGGCGTCGCGCTTGTCGATCCAGCCGAGCGCGCCCTGCACGAGGCGCCGGCCGCGCCTGCCGCGCCTGCCTTGGGGAATGGTGAGGCTTGGGCTACTGTTGCAGCTCGGCCGACCTCCGGGGGAATCAGATGGCTCTGACACCGACGATCCGCGCGCTTGTCGGCGCGTCGGCCTTGCTCCTGGGCTGCGGCGGCGAGCTGGCCCCGGCGCCCGCGAGCGCCGACGGCGCGTCGCCGTCGGACGAGGCGACCACCGCGCGCCCCGCGGACGTCGCGGCTCATGCGGTGGCCATCGACGCCCTGCTAGGCGACCTGGCCCCGCCGGTGGCGCCCGAGCGCCTTCGCGGCGCGCCGATCCAGCGCCTGGCTCTGCGCGTCGACGGCGCGGCGACGCGCATCTTTTGCGCGTGCCCGTGACGCTCGCGCCTGGCCGCCGCGCGCAGGTCGAGATCGACTTCGCCGTCGCGCTGCCCGCGCTGCCCGCGCCGCGCTGGGGCCTCGGGCGGGCCGACGCCGAGGCCCTCTTCGAGCTGGTGACCGGTGACCTATCAGGCGCCACCGCGCTAGGCTACCGGGATGGGGTCCTCGGGCTAGCCCGGGCCTATCCGCTGCTGGTCCCGTTTGGTCCGCCGCTGCCGGCCGGCGCGCGGGTCGACGATGTCGGCTGGCTGCCGGTGTCCCACTTCGAGGTGTCGGTCACCGCGCCCACGGATCTGGTGCTCGCCGCCAGCGGCGTCGAGCGCGAGCGTCGCCGTGGCGCTCAGGGCCTGACCACGACCGTCTTCGTCGCGGCGGCCGCTCGACACGTCGCGCTGGTCGCCTCGCGCCGCTTCGCCGTCGAGCGCCTGCGGGTCGGCGCCGTCGAGGTCGACAGCTTCTACCGCGTCGGCGCCGAGGCGCGCGGGGCGGAGATCGCCCGGGTGGCGCGGCGCGCCCTCGAGGTCTACGAGGGCGCGTGGGGTCGCTACCCGCGCCGGCGCCTGGTGCTGGCGCAGGCGCCCCTGCCGGGCTCCCTCGGCGGGGCCCGCGCGGCGGGCGTCGTGATGATCTCGGACCTGTTCTACGCGGCCCCCGCGGAGCCCGCCGGCGACGATGCCCTGCTGGCGGTCCTGACCCGGCACCCCCAGCTCCAAGAGGCCCTGGAGTTCGTGGTCGCCCGCCAGGTCGCCCGCGGCTGGTGGGGCGAGCTGGTCGCGACCGATCGCGCCGCCGAGCCCTGGGTGGACGAGGCCCTCAGCGGGGTGGGGGCGCTCCGCTACTTCAAGGAGGCCCGCGGCGACAAGGCCGCGCGCCGCCAGCGGACCCTGCAGCTCGAGCTGGCCTACCAGCTCTCGCGTTTGCTCGGCGGCAGCGACCGCCCGGTGGCGTCCAGCACGCGCCAGCTCAGCGCGCCCGTCGAGGTGGGGGGGATCGCCCACGGAAAGGCCGGCGTCTACCTCGACACCCAGCGCAGGGCGATGAGCGACGCCCTGTACCTCGAGGCGCTGCGGCAGGCCCGCGAGCGCCACGCGCACGGCGTCATGCGCGGCGTCGACCTCGAGGCCTCGCTGGTGGCGCGCTCGCCGCGGCCCGAGGAGGCTCGCCGGCGCGCCCAGCGCTGGCTGCGTGGCGCGCACGCCGACGAGGACATCGGGGGCCTCAGGCCGGACGTGCTGGCCGAGTATCTCCTCGGTGATGCCCTGACCACGGGCGCCGCCCGAGAGCTGTTGAAGGTCCTGGCGAAGAACGAGCAGTTCGGCGAGCTCATCGACGCGCTGACGGCCGGCGGCCCCGACGGCGGGCGCGGCGTCGACGCCGGGCGCCTGTTGAAGGTCCTCGCCGAGGCCTTCGGGGCGGAGCTCGGGCCCGAGGCCTCGACCTGGGCGGAGCTGGCCGCCAAGCTCGTCGACGGGCGCCCCTCGCAGTGGGGGCCTGCGGCGATGGACGCGGTCCTCGACGCGGTCGGCGGTGACCTGGGCGTCGACGAGGAGGACAGGGCGCTGCTAAGCGGCATGGCGTCGCTGCTCTTTCACGCCCTGGACGGCGCGGCGCCCGCCGACGTGAACACCACGGCGCCGTGAGCCTGCGCGGGTTGGCGCCGCCTGCTGAATTGAGCGACAATCCGGCCTCCACTGTCAGGCGCGGGGTTCGACCGTGACGGATACCTTCATCGGGCGCACCATTGCCCAAAAATACGTCATCGAGGCTCGCCTTGGCGCTGGCGGCATGGGCGCGGTCTACCGGGCCAGGCACTGCCAGACCGGCGGGGACGTCGCGGTGAAGTTCCTCCACGGGACCGCCGCCCTCGACAGCAACATGATCAAGCGCTTTCAGCTCGAGGCGCAGAACGCGGCGGCGCTGCGGCACACGAACACCATCCGGGTCACTGACTTCGGTGTCGACGACGGGACCTTCTACCTGGTGATGGAGTACCTCGACGGGCGGCCTCTGTCCGACGTCATCCGCGACCAGGGGCCGCTGCCTTGGCGGCGCGCCGCCCACATCGCCGCTCAGGTGCTCAAGTCCCTATGGGAGGCCCACGAGCACGGGCGGCAGATCATCCACCGGGACATCAAGCCCGCCAACATCGTGCTGCTCGACCTGCCGGGCAGCGCCGACCACGTCAAGGTCCTCGACTTCGGCATCGCCAGGTCGCTGGCCGGCACCGGCGCCGGCACCCAGGGCTTCATCGGTACCCCCTTCTACATGGCGCCCGAGCTGTGGCGGGGCGAGGAGGTCGACGCCACGACCGATCTGTACGCGCTGGGGTGCGTGGTCTTCCAGATGCTTGCCGGCGCGCCGCCCTTCACGCCGCCGCCCAGCGCCACCGACATTTTGCTGCCGCTGCTGGCGATGCACTGCCACGACGACCCTCCGGCGACCGTCGAGGCCGCGCCCGATACGCCCCCCGGGCTCGCGGCGTGGGTCGACCGCCTGCTGAAGAAGGACCGGGCTGAGCGCATCCCCTCGGCGCGCGAGGCGCTGGCGCAGCTCGAGGCCGCCGTCAGCGACGCCGAGCAGGCCGAGGTGGCCCCGAGTCCGCCAAGCTCCGCGCCCGCTTCCGCGCCGGGCTTGGCGCCCGCTTCCGCGCCGGGCTTGGCGCCCGCTTCCGCGCCGGGCTTGGCGCCCGCTTCCGCGCCGGGCTTGGCGCCCGCTTCCGCGCCCACGCCCACCCCTGCGCCCGGGCCCGAGGTCTTGCAGGCGTCGGCGGTGTCGGCGGCCGGGCTGAAGGCGGGGCCGCCGCCCTCGGCGGGCGCGGAGACGACGACGGCGGGGGAGGGACAAGACGCGCCGAGCCCGCCGGAGCGTCGCGGTGCGAGCGGCCTGTGGGTGGGGCTCGGCGTGCTCCTGCTCATCGGGGGCGTGGCCACGGCCCTGTACCTCGGCGCCGCCCCCGACGGTGACCCGAGCGTCCCTGGCGTGCGGGAGGTCATGATCATCGACCAGACCCAGCCCATCGGCGCCCGGACTCAAACCTATCGCGCGCGCTTGAGCGAGCGCGACCACCTCCACGTCGATGGCGGTCGCCACCGCACCGCCGGCCAGGTCATCGTCCAGGATCGAATGAACAACGAGCTGCTCGGGCAGAGCGATCCCGAGGACACCGCCCCGGGCAAGGTCCTCGATCCCAACGCCCTCGACGCGACGGTGGCGCTCATCGACGGGCTGCTGCCGCCGAGCCTGGCCCAACGCATCCTCAACGACACGCCGCTCATCGAGGTCGACGTCTACGACAACGGCCTCGCCGTCGAGGTCCTGCGGGACTGAGGGGGGCGAGGCCGCCGGGGGTTGCGACTCGGCAGGTGTTCAGCCTTCGTCGCCCTGATCGGTGGCCGCGGCGGCGGCGGCGGCGGGCGGCCCCTCGCCGGTGCCGGGGATGACGGCGATGGCGCCGCTGGCGGCGTGCTGCTGGGCTTGCTCGAAGGAGAGCCGGGTGCCCACGCAGTCGTAGGTCTGGGTCTGGCCCTTGACGACCTGATCGCCGTAGCGCCGCTGGATCTCCGCTGAAGTGTCGGCGATGCGGTCCTCGGTGGCCGGGTGGGAGGAGAAGAACTGGGCGAAGGCGCTCGACTCGCCCGTGAGGTCGAGGAGCCGCTGGAAGAAGTCGACGAGGCCGTACGGGTTGTAGCCGGCCGCGAAGGCGATCTGCAGGCCGACGCTGTCGGCCTCGGCCTCGTCTTCCTGGCTGAACTCGGTGCTCAGCAGAAAGCTGTAGATGGTCAGGGCGGCGTCGGCGGCGAGGCCCTCGCCGAGGAACCACTCGGTGATGATGCTGATGGCGAACGCCTCCTCGAGCTTCTTGACGCCGTGGCGTTCGGTGACATGACCCAGCTCATGACCGAGGACGCCGGCGATCTCGCCGCAGCTGGAAGCCTGCAGGATCAGGCCCGTGGTGATGTAGGTGTAGCCGCCGGGCGCCGCGAAGGCGTTGACCAGGTCGTCGTCCACGAGGACCGCGATCTTGTAGTCATTGAAGCCGCTCGGATCGCGGAACTCGGCCGACGCGGTGGCGAGGGGAGCGACGAGCTCGGCGGCCCAGGCGGTGATCGGATCCGAGGGCTCGGCGACTCGGTACTCGTGCCGGATCTGTTGGTCGACGCCGATCCCCATCTGCTCCTCTTGGGCGTCGGAGACCAAGAAACCGCCGAGGCGGGGGCGGTCGTCGCTCCATACTCCTGCGGGTGGGTTCGGCGCTAGCACGAACCCGCGAGGAACACTGTAACCGAAGCAAGCGGGGCCCAGCGGCTGGAAAAAGCGGTTGTGCCCAGGCGGTCGGGGCAGTAAGCGTGCAGACCTGCGCCTTACAAGATGAATCCAGGCCCAGGATGCGCCATGCGGACTCCGTCGCTTGCTCGAACCTTGCTCCTTCCGGCCGCCGTCGCCGCAGTCTCCGTCGTCGCCGGGGGCCACGCGCGAGCCGGCGTCTGCGATCCGTCGATGTTGGTGAACGAGCAGTACCTCTGCTACGGCGACGGCGGGTTCTCGAACCCGTCGAACGTGGCTGGCGCGACCTACTCGCCGACGACGCCCTTCGTTCAGGGCAGCGAGATCTGCTTCAGCTACGACGTCACCGCGTCGATCGAGCAGGGCGGCTACGACCAGGTCATGCTCCGCTTCACCGATGATCTCGGCGGGATCAGCGACGTGTGCCTCGCCGGCGTCGCCGCGGGTGACTGCGGGCCGCCGTCGAGCGACACCGGGGGCTGCCTCAACTTCCCCGCGGTGGTCTACGAGCTCCAGGACACGGTCTGCTACGCGCCGCAGACCGGCGCGTCTGAGGTGACCGCCTCGGTCTTCGTGCAGCCCATCGACCTCGGGTTCCAGTGCGGCGATGTCTGCGACGCCGGCGGCACCCTGGGCGTGTCGGTCCACGCGCTGAGCGTCACGGGCTGCAGCGGCTTCGCCACGGGCAGCTGCGGCAACGGCATCGTCGACTCGGGCGAGGGTTGCGACGACGGCAACACCATCGCCCTCGACGGCTGCGACCAGGCCTGCCAGCTCGAGGCCGGCGGGATCTGCAGCGCCGACCTGCGCACCTGCGGCGGCGCCGACACCTGCGCCCCGGTGACCCCGGGCAGCCTGGCGACCAGCTACTGCTACTCCGACGACAGCGACCTCGACGAGAGCACCCTGAGCTGGACCTGGCATGTCGATGCCGACGGGCGCCCTTACGATCTCTACTGGGAGATCGAAGGCGGCGTGGAGCTGTTCCATGGTGGCCGGTACGACAGCCTCTGGCTGACCTGGCAGGATGACCTCGGCACGGGCGAGACCTTCTTCGTCAACGATGGCGGCCTGTTCGCCAACCCCTTCTACGAGACCTGGAGCCGCGCCTCGCGCCGCATCGTCCCGGCCGCCGGCGCCGACACCGTCAAGGTCACCTTCTGGGTGCAGTCGGACAGCGCCACCTCCTGCCAGGCCCCCAAGGCAGATGCCGGCCCGACCCGCGAGCTGGCCGTCACCGCCCTGACGCTGTCCTCCTGCGACGTCGGCGCCCAGTACTTCGACACCCTGGCCGAGTTCACCGACGCCATGGGTGGCTGCTACATCGTTCAAGACTTCAACGAGATCGCCGGCCCCTACCCGAAGGCGGGCGCCCTGTCGGGGGACGGCTACGCGATCGACGTCGACACCAACCAGCCGGGCGTGGTGCTGACCGTCGATGACGCCCCCTACCACACCACCCAGGCCGAGGGTGACGGCACCGTCGCGGTCGAGGCCCAGGGTTACGGCGACTATCAGTACAACAGCCGCCTTCGCATCTCCTTCTTCCCCGAGCCTCGCACGGCCCTCGGCATGAACGTCATCGACGCCGGCGACGGCAACGGCGTCATGGCCGTGGAGGCCTACCGCGATGGCGAGCTCGTCTACGTCGACAACGACATCGACGCCAGCGGCGACCCGAACAACTACATCACCTGGAAGGGCATCCTCTTCAGCGAGCCCGTCGACAGCGTCGTCCTCTTCATGATCGAGGGCGGCGACTTCTTCAACATCGACAACCTCGTGCTCTCCCCCCAGCAGGACCGCGACTTCGACGGCGTCCCCGACGAGTGCGACTGTGCGCCCGACGACGGCCAGGTCGCCGGCAGCTTCACCGAGATCTGCGACGACGGCATCGACAACGACTGCGATCTCCTGACCGACGGCGGCGACCCCGACTGCGGCGGCACCCAGACCGCCGCGTGCGGCGTCTACGCCGACGAGCAGCTCACGACCGACAACGGCGGCTGGCTCACCAGCGGCAACCAGTCCTGGCGCTGGGAGTCGACCGTTGGCGCCTGGCGCGCCGTCGGCGCCCACGACATCGACGCGACCCTGGAGAGCGCGCCCGCCGAGATCGGCGAGGGCGCCTGCGACGAGGTGTTCAAGGTCACCATCGACTACGGCGGATCCACCGAGCAGGGCTATGACCTGCTGACCACGAGCTACGCCGTCAACGGCGGCGCCTTCGTCGAGCTCGACGTCCAGTCGGGCAATCTGGCGCCGAAGACCTACAGCCTGCCGACCAGCATCGATCCCGGCGACAAGGTCAGCTTCCGCTTCAACTACACCACCGACGGCACGACCCTCGGCGGCGACCCCACCATCAGCCGCGTGCGCCTGTTCTCCGACGCGGATCTCGACAGCGATGGCGTCTGCGACGCCTGTGATTGCGCGCCGTACAACGCCAGCTACGGCGCCGACTGCGACGCGGACGACGACGGCTATTGCGGCGTCGGCGTCGGCCTCCTCAACGCCGATCCGGCGGTCGCGGGCTGCGGCAACGACACCGCGGGCGGCGAGGGCACCGACTGCGACGACCAGCATGCCAACGCCAACCCGGGCCTGGCTACCGAGACCGGCTTCTGCAGCGACGGGCTCGACAACGACTGTGATGGCCCGATCGATGGCGCCGACCTGCCCGACTGCGAGGTCGACGACTGCATCGACGGCGACGGCGACGGCTTTGGCACCGGCACGACCTGCCCCTTCGGTCCCGACTGCGACGACACCTCGGCGCGGTGCACCTCCGACTGCTCCGACGCGGACGACGACGGCATCCCCGACTGCCGCGACGGCTGCGTCGACGTCGACGGTGACGGCTACGGCGTGGGGCCCGAGTGCATCGCCGCCGACTGCAACGATGACGTCCCGACCTGCACCACCGACTGCACCACGGACGCCGACTCGAACGGCGTCCCGGACTGCGAGCAGGACTGTATCGACGGCGACGGTGACGGCTACGGCGTGGGCGCCGGTTGCACCGCCCCCGACTGCGATGACACCACGCCGCGGTGCACCACCGACTGCTCCGACCTGGATCAGGACGGCGTCCCCGACTGCAAGGACGACTGTATCGACCGCGATCGCGACAACTACGGCGAGGGCCCGGCCTGCTTTGGCCCCGACTGCAACGATCTGGTCCCGACCTGCACGACGGACTGCGAGACCGACGTTGACGGCGGTGACGGCAACGGCATCCCCGACTGTGAAGAGGACTGCGTGGACGGCGACGGCGACGGCTACGGCGTGGGCCCGGCGTGTGCCGGCGCCGACTGCGACGACTCGCGCTCGGCCTGCACCGTCGACTGCACCGACACCGACGGCGACCACAACCCCGACTGCTCCGACGACGACGACGACAACGACGGCCTGAGCGACCAGGCCGAGGCGACCCACTCGACCGATCCCCTCAACCCCGACAGCGACGGCGACGGTCTGCTCGATGGGCAGGAGGTCAACAACCACGGGACCAACCCCCTCGACCCCGACAGCGACCATGACGGGCTCGAGGACGGCGACGAGATCAAGAGCTA
>PDWJ01003460.1_pt1 | contig 20799 bp, 11 predicted proteins | sample 1430881 | NCBI WGS metagenome assembly PDWJ01 (sample SAMN01162460, study PRJNA174530) | Oral metagenome, whole genome shotgun sequencing project. | biome: Marine environment; feature: Marine mammal; material: Swab sample of the gingival sulcus; isolation source: swab sample of gingival sulcus... | reverse complement strand
CTGGGGATCGGCGTCACAGTCGGAGGGGGAGCCGGCGTCGGAGGAATCGGCGTCACGGTCGGGGCCTGGGTCGGCAACGGTGTCGGTGCGGGGGCGGCAAAACAGAATTGCCGGGAGGCCTGCTGGGTTAACGAGAGAGACAGCCAGGGTTTTTGCGTGCCGGAGGTCTGGGCCGCCACCTTGCCCGAGACTTCGAGAAAGAGATCGGTGATCGGCAAATGCGGCTTGTGGCGCAGGGTTGCCAGCAACTGTCCGGTATAGATACTGTTGCGGGCCCCGCTGTTGCCGTAGGCTGAATGATCAGCGGCAGTGGCATAGGCGATCAGGGTTTCCGTCTCGCCGGTCATTTTCGCCAGTCCGCCCTGACTGTTTTTCAGAAACCCTTTATAGGGGTTATTACGACAGGCGTCGAGAATGACGATATTCAAGCCATGGGGGTTGTGTTCCTCCATGTGGCCCAAGACACGGTTGGCGGACAGCGTCTCGTAGGGGATATCCGCTTCGCCGCTGATCTTGGCGGACAGGGGCAGCAGGTAGTTCTCGTTCTTCGATTGCAGACCGTGGCCGGAATAGTAGAACAAGGCCACGCCGCCGTCCTGAACCTGTTTTCCGAAGCGCTGCACGGTTTCACGCATCTCACGCAGGCCGATATTGGTGCGCAGCATCACCTCAAAGCCGAACTCTTCCAGCAGCACAGCCAAATCCTGCGCGTCGTCCACCGGATTATCGAGCGGGGATTTGACATAAGCAGCGTTGCCAATCACCAGCGCCAGGCGGGGACGCTCGGCCCAAACCGGTACAGCAATGATGATCCATATAAGAAGTGCAGCGATTGGTTCACAATAGTGACGCATTGTCCCTCCGATGATTGTCAGGTGGTTTCTACAAAGGATGAGAGCGCTTCAATGTTTGTCGTGTTGAATACATCAACGTCACTACTTGTTGACATTGTCCCGAAAAAATGTCAAGTTTTGTCACAAATTTATTATGAATCTGTTCTTCTCTGATGTGTTGACTTCCCCCGCCGCCCCCTTTTTCCTGCAAGGGAAGAGAGAAAAATCCCCCCTCGCCTTGCAGGAGAGGGGGGCGGTCGGTTCTACGAAGCTCTCCTTTTCACAATCAACCCCAGCAGCAGCCCAAAGCCAATCAGCAGAAATGTTGAGGGTTCGGGAACCGCATCTGATGTGCGTTGGTCAAGGGCCTGCACGCCGCCGATAAACCAGCCCTGATAATCGTACAGATTATTGGTATCGAGATACCATAAATTGCCGGCGCTATTCAAACTGACGGTCAGGAGTTTCAGATCCGAGACATAATCGTCGGAATCCGTCACCCACACTCCGATGTAATCGCCGAACTCATCATATTCACAGCCCCAGACACTCAGGGCATGGCCGCCGCTTTCATTATATACGGCCAGGCTTACGCCGTATCCGCTATGCAGATAGCTGTCGATCGTGTCGAGTAAGCCGGAACCATCGGCCCATTGTCCGCTTGTGAAGTCCCAGGCCCAGTCTTCATAGAAATAATCGAAAACGTTATACCCATTCCAGTAACCGCCGGCCTCTTCGGCATTGGCCCAGCCCTCGTTCAATTGGGCCCAGCCCTCTTCGGCTGGCGGCTCGGTGCCATCGAACCACCAACGCCAGCCATATTCCATCAAGCCGCCGGCATTGGTCCAGGAATTCTGAAACTCTGTAAAGATCTCCTGGGCGCTCTCGAACAATTCTGTGCCCCAGCCCGTCCATTCCAGGATATTGGAGGCAGCCGCCGCCCAGCACATCCAGTCGTCTTCTGTGTTCTCAAGGGACTTTTCAGCGTCGTTCCAGATTCCTCCGAATTCGTCAAAACCGAAATATGACGAGACCTCACCGGCATCAGCTGCAAATCGAACCTCGATCAGATGGTCGGCGTTGACATTCATGAAAGTGTAGTTCGTGAGTGCTCCTTCTGAAATTCCGTCGACCAAGACCTCTTCAATATGGTAGCCTTCTTCGACGATCATGTCGAAGTTTCGATCCGCTCCGGCTTTTACCCACACGCTTCCGGCAGGAGAAATCGCGCCACCGCTGCCGGCATAGGCTGTCAGGGTATAGAGAGTCTCATCTTCCAGCATGACGGCCCCGCTCTCCGTCGTGACGGCATGAGCGCTGCCGTCCTGAGCGGCAAACAGGCTGTCCACAATCGCCAGGTCGATCGAGCCGGATGCCCCGGCACTTGTCTGGTAGTTGAATTCCAGAATATCGCCGACTCCCGCTTCGATCGCAGCGCCTTGCAAGGAGAAGAAGAGCACGAACACCTTCACGCTGGCCGGATCACTGTCGTCCTTAGAGAAGATGACGGGTTCGTCAAAGCCCTGGGTCCGCTCGGTCACATTGACTCCGGTGATGTCAAAGCCTGTGGTGGAATCATACATCAGCGTCAGTTGTCCCGACGCCACAGCCCCATCGTTCACCATCTCAAGCCCGAACGTGCCGGATGTGTCCGGTTGAATTTGAATGTGCGGCAACCGCAGCATCTCGAGTCCGCTGGAGGTCAGAGACGGTTCTCCACTGGATGGCGTTTCCGGAACGACATTATTGATGAGATTGATCAACACCTGCACGTCGAGCACATTGTGCAAATTGTCGCCATTGAGATCACAGCGCTCGCACGAATTGCTCGTGGTGATGCAATTGAGCAATTGTTGTAAATCGAGCACGTTGATGTCGCCGTCGGTATTAATATCGCCGAGTTCATAGGGCTGTTCAATAGTCAGCCGTGCCGTATCACTGCTGTCGGCCGGCACAGCCTGAGCCGATTTGTCAGCCACTGTACACTCCGTAAATGTCAGCAGCGATTGTGCATCCGGCACGGCAGTCTCATCGATATGAAACAGCAATTCGAGGATCGGTCCGTCTCCTGCGGCAAGACTTTCGCCTGACATATTGTAGAGCAGAACCAGGGCTTCGGACTGTTCACCGTTCTCGCTTACCACCACCGATGCGGAAAAGTTGTGTGTCCGCGAGCTCAGCTTATATCCGGCATTTCCTCCGACAGCATGAACCCCTTTTGTGCTATCATAACGGATGCGGAACTGCATCGACGCGACTTCGGCAGATGCAGTATCCAGCGCAATCGTCACCGGAACATTCAAGGTCCCCGGCTTGCCCTGGGCATCGTCGATTGTGAGTGTCACCGCATCAACGGGAATCCGCTCAAAACTTACGGCGATCGAATGGTCGGCGTTGACATTTTCAAAGGAATAGCTCGAGAGATTCCCAACCGAAGAGCCGTCAACCAGCACATCGGCAATGCGATACCCGGGGTCCGGCGCGATCGTGAAGTCCTGATTCGCGCCATGTGTCACCGAGACTTCACGGTTTGGGGAAATTGTTCCCCCCTCTCCGGCGCTTGCCGCGATTGTATACTCGGCTTGTTTAAAGTAGACCTTGATCGTGTGATCGGAGGTTACGTTCGTAAAAGTGTAGGTCTGCGTTTCATTCACCGTTTTGCCATCGACAAGCAGCGTCGCGACCTGATAACCGGCTTCCGGCTCAATCGTAAACGTCTGATCTGCGCCGTGATCGAGCGTAAGACTTCCCGAAGGAGTGATTTCCCCGCCGGGGCCAGCCGACGCAGTCATCGTATGAGTAGTTCTGCTGAAGGTGGATTTTACGGTCGCAGCGCTTTTCATGGTGATGCTGCAATCGCCGGTTCCACTGCATGCGCCTGACCATCCGGTAAATATCGATCCCGGAGCCGCGTTGGCTGAGAGGGTGACGGTGTTTCCATCGCCAAACTCTTCCGAGCAGTCTTCGCCGCAGCTAATCCCAATTCCGTTCACTGTACCGCTGCCCGACCCATTTTTTTCGACGGTCAGGCGATGAGCGAAATCGTAGCTGATGTCGGCCCGATAAATGACACCGCCCGGATTATGACTTGTCGTTGAACCGGGAGCGTTGATTGCCTGAATCTTCATCATATTCTGCCCGACGACCGGTGTGAACGAATATTGCCGGATATAACGATGATCGCCATTTTCCGCAATCTTCGATCCATTCAGATACAGTTTGAATCTGTCATCCGCTGTAATGTTGATCGTTCCCCGGATATTGCGAGCGCCTTGAGGAATCGAGAAGGGTTCGCGGAACGTTCTGGTGGCTCCGTTGATTCTTTCCGAAATCGTCGGATCGTAGGAAGACCAGAGCCACAGGACATGCTGCGCCGGATCGACCAGGCTTGTATTCCAATATGGACTAACCCGTGCTGCCACTGCCCCTCGACCCATCTCCTCGATATAGGTTCCCGGATCGCTGACAACTCTGAGTGATTTCGATGTCGGCGTTGTGGGGTTTTCCCAGGTTGCCGCAATGGCATAAGGCGTTCCACGCTCCGAGCCTCCGTTGTAATAGCCGTCGATAAAAATCGTATGCCGCCCGGCAGCAGGATTGATAATCGTCAGGGTTTCGTTCGAGGAGTCACTGGCCGCTTTATGACTATACGATGAGCTTGTCGGATAGTCGGAACCTGCGTTCTCATACAGATTCAAATAATTCCCACTTCGGGCTTTCGTTGTTGTAATTGTCAACTTCGTCGTATTGACCGGAACATCAAGATAGAACCGATCGTACCCGTTGCGGGGGACATAGTCTGTTCTGGCCACTCCGTTCGATAAACGGACCGGTGCGGCATGTTGCACGACCTTGAATCTATAATCTGTGCGCGTGCCTGAAGCGCCTGTCGGGATTTTGTGCCAGTTTCCATTCGGCAATTGATAATACGGGCTTAAGCGATAAGTTCCCCATTTTCCACCGCAGCCGAAATTTTTTGTGGAGACGGAAACGTATCTTTCTTCATTCGGTTTGAGCGTGACGTTAGTTTTCCACCTGAAGTCGCACACCACAGTTGGGTTGGTTCCGCCGTTGGTACTGGGCGCACGTCCGATAACCCCAAGGCGTCGAAAGGTGATGGATTTGCCGCCGTAATTTTTGACTTTGAAGCTCGCTTCCATCCATTGACCATATTCGACCGCCTGACTACTGGGATTATTGGTAAACACATGAATCCCGCTCGTCAGTTTCGGGGCCGCCGGAGCTGTTCCCTTCAGATAGTTCATCCAGGTCGTCCAGGGCAAATTGCCGGGACAGGCTGTACTGGTTCCCGGCATCTCATTATGGCCGCGTATACCGGGCAGTGCCCGTCTTTTGGGAATCCCGTATTTATCCGCAAAGTACCGCGCCATTTGCGCTGAGGCTTTCAGCATCGCCGGGTGGTTCCAGGAGGTCGGGTCGGTGATAACCGCCTCATGTTCGATGCCGATCGAGCGGCTATTATTGGGGTAGCCTCTGGCGCCAGCGTGCCAGGCAGTATCACGCACTCTGACGGTTTGCGTGATTTCGCCATTTTGCTTAATCACAAAGTGAGCACTTGCTTTCACGCTGCAGCGGCTGAGGTAAGAGATCGCCCCGGCGTAGGTCCCATAGCCGATCCAATGATTGACCCAGGTATCGATCTTCCGGCTGCGTCCCGCTGTATAGGTGCAGGATGAATAGTAGTAGGACTTTGCCGGACTATAATCGGCTGACCTGACCGGTTGTTTTGCGAGTTTCTGAAGCGCTTGAAGGTTCACACTGGGATGAGCTGCAAGTTCGACCTGCTCGTTCCACAGAGTGGGTTTGCTAATCCCATCTTTCACCACTGCAAGATAGCGTTCAGCTTGCATACTCTGCCATTCATCGCCATCCAGAGCGGAAAATCGTTTTAACGCATCGAACCATGCTTCGAATGTCGTAAAGTCTTTCCGATCCTCTCCGGCGTATTTTGCCAACAGGGCTGCTGCGCCGCGAATATTCTGACGGGCATCATCTTTGAGGGCCTGTTGTGTCACGCCAAGCACGTTTGCCGCTTCAGTCAGTGTATCGATATATTCATTCTGAACGAGATGCATCACGCCCCAGCCCCGATCGATACTTGGGCCGACTTGCGCCCAATTGCTCTCGACCTGCCCGATGGCTTCAAGCAGTTCGGCAGGAATATCGAACTCCTGAGCGGCTTCGGCAAAGTAACGCCGCATGACCGACACGCTGGGGTGAGGTTTTTCAAGATAGCCGATCCATTGCTTTTCCTTCTCTTCCAGACCGCTGCTTTGACCGGCAATGAATCCGACGATACGCTCGACATCGCTGCGGCTGCGCTGCAAAAAGAGATCGCCGTTTTGGTCGATGCGCTGCAACGGCATGTGTTGAATCGTCTCAAGACTCAAGCCATCTTCAAGCGGCACTCCCGATGTTTCCTGCGCAAATCCGATCGGGCATACCAGCCCAATAATCAGTGTGAAACAAAACAATCGAAATAGTGTGTGTCTCATTATGCTTACTCCTTTTGGATGTGTCATTAGTATTTTGGCCTCTCCCCGGCCCCTCTCCTGCAAGGCAAGATGAATTCCCCCCTCCCTTCCCTCTTAGGGAAATGGCTGGAGGGAGGTTTCTGTCAACAACCGGTCATGTCCGGTTCTGATTGGAAGACGAGAGCAGCTCGAATTTTTTCCGAGAAAATCATAAAAAAATTTAGCATGAATCAGGGAATGACAGATGTTTTTTCTGATTTGATGCGTATTGTTGTTGACGAAAGTTCCTGACGATCTATTATACGGGATGAACGTTTTATCTCCTTTCCTTCATCCTTACAAGATGATAGGATAGGGGCCGGGGAAGAGATCGACATATCCTATCACGAATCTGGGAGAAGAGTTCTCATGGCAGAGAATACGAGGACTGGAAGTATTGATAAATTGGCGATACGGGCCAAATCCGGCGACAAGGATGCATTGAATAAACTCGTTACTGCGCCGGAGATCAAAGGGATTATCTATAAAACGGCGTATGAAAAGATTGGTAAAGAGCATAGTGAGGATATTTATCAACGTGTTTGCATAACGATCTGGCAAAAAATTCATACCTGGCAGGGCCAGACCAGGATCGCCGGCTGGATCAAACGGGTTACCTACAATGATTGTATCGATTATCTCCGGAGTACAAAACCGGATAAACTCATTTTTCCGGAAGAGCTTCCGGTAGAACACGTGGAAGCCGGGCAGGATCGGTATGTTTTGAATCAGGAAAAACACCAACTCATAACCCAGGCCCTGTCTGAATTAGAAACATTCTGTCAACAGGTGTTACAGCGGTTTTTATTTGAAGGTGAAAAAAAGCAAACGATTATGCAAAGCATTCAACTCAAAAAGAGCACATTTTATGGGAAATTTAACGACTGTTGCGCGAAGCTCCAACACAACATTCAACACAAACTGTAAAAAAACCGGAAAATCTTTTCATGCTTTCGTCTCATCTATAAATACCATATAAACACAACACACATGTGAACGGTACGATGAGCTTTTATCTCTCAGGATGTCGCTCATCCTGGCAACTCGCTTCCAAACGAAGTGCTGCTCGCATGCCATTTATGAACCGGCACTGAGGATATATATCATGCCAATACAGGTCGATCAAGTTATTCTCGAACAATATTGTTGTTTAGAACCGGAAGTCGGAGAGCATCTGCTCTTTCTCTACCCCGAATTCCTTTCCGACGAACAAAAAGAGGCCTTCGAACTCCATGCACAGGAATGCGAGTCTTGCCGGGAGCGCCAGAAGTTTTGGCAGGCAACCGGCCTGGCAGTTCGCATCGAAGCGCTTCTCAACCAGGTAACCTCTCTTATAGGAGAGCAGGGCTATCAGGAAGCGCTTGACATCTACAACCAGATCCTGACAATTCAACCGGATGTCTGGACGACTCCCGCAGGGAAATCGTGTTTCCAGGCCGGAGCGTGGCAATCTCTTACGGCTGCCCGGAGCAAAGACCGCGATCTGACGCCGTATCTTGCTTCAGGCTACGCTCCTCACACTTCCCAGATGGCAGCCGCCGGCTCTTCTCGCATCTTCCCTCTTACCGTTGAATATGCGGATGGGGAAATCACGGGTAAACTGTCGACTGCTGGGCGACAGGTCTTTTTCGAATTGGTGCAGGTCAGCAAAAACTTTCAGGCAGGTATTTTGTTAGTCGGCACGATTCATCACCCGGTTGTCATGCTCAAAAGCTGGTCAATTTTACCAGGGCAAAAGCAGCGTTTAGGCATCATGTACGATCTGTTCGAATCTGTGGAATTACCGCACATTACTGACGCATTACAACGCTTTCACGTTTATCCTCTTTAAGACTCTCACATGAGCGGTATCCTTCTATAACCCTGTCAGGGAGCACAGACCCCTGGCAGGGTTATAGAAGGAGGAGATATCATCGTATGCATTTTGTCGAGTTTTCAGAGATCCTGTATCGTCTTCATAAGACTCTGAACGCCCCGGGAGTCTCTTCGGAACAGCCCGCAGAGTGTGTCAACGAACTTTTCCTTTTCCTCAATACGCACCAACATTATCAGTTTCCCGAACGATACCTCCAGCAGGCCATTCAAATTTTTCAGTGGTATTTGGAATATCTTCTGCCGGAAGAACAGTATGATGAAGCCGCTCTTCACATCATCACAGAAGATTATCACGTCATACTCGGAACGCTCCACAAGTCGTCAGATCGTTCGCGACATATCGAAAGGCGCATTTCCCTTATCATTCAGCGTTTACGGGAACGGGATTTTTCCCATGAGCAAGAGGTGATTGAGGCATTGTTACACGTTGCTCAAGATTTTTCAGGAGATATCCCGCTTCCTCAGCACCCGTCGTTCCGTTCCTTCAGAAAAAGAATCCGTGAGGGATTTAAGCGGAATCAAGTTCTTTCGTTTTTCGATCGTGTCTTTTCCGTTTTTCACAAGGAGATACTTCATTCTTCACCCGCTCTTGTCCAGGTGCTTTTAAATTTCCAGGAGTGTTGTGAAGATACGCTACAAACCTATTTTCAGGGAAAGGCGGTATTGGTCGATCTTACGAGGCAGGGTTTTATTATGCCGATGCACGTTGTTGTCGAACGGGACAAAACGAGTGAACATGTTGAATACAGCCGACATGATGTTGATGAGAGGATGCAATCGTCTTCAGATACGGCGCGAACCCTTGCCTGCCAATACTTACAAACGACCTGCGGGCAAGTTATTGAAGATACCGTACGGACGAGTTGCCGGTTTTCCTTTCCGGCAGTTGGCTACCGGGATACATCGGCAAGTCTATTGCTGGCCCTCCAGATCGTCGGGAACATTCTCGACATCGAGCCTCCCCTTGCAACAGCCGTTACCGGAGAAGTCGATTCGGACGGCAATGTTCTGAGAGTCGGGTGGGTTCAGGAAAAAATCTCGGCAGTTGAGGCGGATGATACAATCGACCGTTTCCTGATTCCTGCTGTAAATTATTCCAGACTTCCAGCCGACATGACTTCCGGTGTGACCGTCGTTCCAGTCCGATCGTTTCCTGAAGCCGTTGAACAGTACTACGGGCAGTCCCTTCAGAAAACATTGAAACGATATAGTCGAAGGCAGGCGCTCAAAAGCATCACCGGTCTTGTTACGGCTCCTTTTTTATACTCAGGTGTCAGAAACGTTTTCACCCGAGTTAAACCCCCTGTCACCGAATGCGATTGGCGGCTTTTAAGTTCGGCGCGCGATCTCTATCAACAAGAAAGTCATTACCAACACGCTGTCGTCATACTCAGCTCGATCTTAGAACGTTTTTCGCGGGAAGATACCTCAACAGATGCTCTGCGCATTCAAGCGTTTGCCCTTGGACAACTGGGAGTCATCCATTTACAGCAGCAACACCTTCAAGAAAGTCTTCAGGCCTTTCGGAGAGCTGAATCGTTTTGGAAAGCTCTGCATGACGACGAACACCGAGCAGACCTTCTGCTTCGTATCGGAGAAGTTTATCGGTACAGCTCCCTGGCGGATGGCACCAGTTCCAATGGCCGGATGGGATTACAGGCATATCAACAGGCTCATACTCTCCTGAAGCCCTCCATGCCACTGTATACGCGCTTACACGGGAAATATCACGCGCTGACGGGCTATCTGCATTATTGGAACGGTGAATATGCATTGGCTGAACAATTTGGCAGGCAAGCCTTAAGGATTTTCGATGAGCCGGAAAGTAATTGGACCTATCAAACTGCGCGACAGCATCTCTCCAGGACACTTATCCGAACCGGACAGCATGACGAAGCCTATGATATTCTGGAATCCACCTCCCAGGCAGCTATTCTTCAAGGACCGCACGACCGGGCGAGGACAGCTCTTGCTTTGAGTGAACTCTCTTTTGCGGGTGAAGACTATGACAAAGGGATGGAATATGCCGCAAAGGTCCGGCAGCTTTGTGAGGATTTTTCGCTGCAAGGACAGCAGAGGATATTACAGCAAACGTTGCAGCGGTATGGGGTTGTCGAATTATAACACACCTCCATGACTCCCCTCTTCTCTCTAAGAGAGGGGGCGGGGGTGAGGTCGACCTATTCTGTCCGTAACTCCCAAAGAAGAATCCTGATGCTATGCCCGATAATGCTCACAATCGCGATCGGAATCAGCCACATCATGATCGGGAACAGTGGAGATATCCACCACAGAGGAGACAAGACATCGGTACGCCCCAAAGAAGAAAACGCCAGCGAGATCACATTGCCGTGAATACGCCAGGCCAGCACGACCAGCCAGATGATCACAGCGGAACTCCAACCCACTATTCGGATACCGACATCGTTATACCAAAGAAAAATAACGCTCGTCAGACCAGTTGCCCATATACACACAAGTCCCAGCATCGTAATAAAGTATGAACATAGAGACCACTTCACCGGAATCGCTCCCTGGGTGACATAACTGCTGAACACAAACAGCACAGGCGCAATTATCCATCCCCACCAGTGTCGGAAGAGTGAACGATAGTACACGATAAGCCAGGTTGCAATGGCCAAGAGAGAAAGAATCAAGGCGCCCGATACGAGCATGAGCGTGGCCTGATTTTGAAAACCCATGCCGCTTGTCGCGAACATGACGATTAGAACAACAACCAGCAACAGCCAAACGAAACGAGTTATCCATTTTGCCATATGTTACCCCTCTCCCCCAGTCCCTCTCTGACGAGGCAAACCTCTCCTCCAGCCCTTCTCCTGCTGCTCTTGCAACGTTAAGGTGATGGATGTTATCCCTGCCAGGGTTCTTTTACCCTGGCAGGGTTGGGTATACTACTATCCGTCACCTTACCCTTGTCAAAACACGACAAGGAGAGAGGATTTTTTCTCCCCTTCCCTTACAAGGATGAGGCAGGATGTGAGATTGAAACGTCATAATCAGCGATTAGCCAGGGGTGTAATATCGTACCACAACCTGTTTCACAACATTTTCCTAACCAATATTTCCCAGCTGTTTTCGCGCCGCATGTCGGGCAGCGATAGGCGTATTTGCCTTGAAACACCAGAAACACTACGATTCCGAGAACCATGAGAATCCCCCCTAGCATTTCTAACACTATATACTTCGAATTGAAAAGATTCGCCGGTTCTAATAACCCGACAGTGGAAATGGGGAGCACGGTGAAACCGACGAAACATCCAATGATAACGACGGCAGTATATACAGCTTTGATCAGACGATGCGCGGCATCGGGATAGGAGTACCAGCTAAATATTCGACGCACACAGAAAGCTGTCAACAGCACTGAAAGTACTAAGATTACGACCAGCAGAACGATCTGGACCAGATTTACAGCCATTAATCGGTAAACAAAGGCATAGAGATTTTCCATGCCTGCGTTCGGTGAAGTTCCCGCATAGCGGGCTGTCACAAGAATACCGGCACTGAGTATTTGAGCGAGAGCCTGTGGGCTGGCATACAGTAAAAACAACAGCAACAAAAGAAAAGGCACTACGATTGCGAGCCGGATTACTGTCACGACCCCAACAATTTTCAGCAGTGTTCCGGTTGTCTTCTCTCCCTGTGCAATTGCTGGAATAAGATAATTCAAGGAAACAATCACAAAAACCGACATTACCGGGAAATGCATCGGCCAACTGCCGGTCTGCAGGAGCGTGAGTGGTGTCATCGTTAAGAATTCCAATACAAGAGCCAGGCTTCCAGCCAATACTGCCGTCTTGAACCAGGAACCAAACACCGAAGCCGGATTCTTAATCGCTGCAATACGTTCTTGTAAAGTTGGGTGAACACGCAAGAGTCGGGAAAAGAGCTCCCATCGAGTCTCCGTTGCAGGTTTTCCGGTAAACGACGCTGTTTTCCCGAAGGCTTTGAGAAAGGACGCGACTTGGCCCATAACCTGCACACTTCCAGCATCGGCATAAAATTCCCGCACTCGCCAGAGTTTACGCCAGAATAACAGTCGAAGAATGCCTCCTATAATAGCAAACGGATAAGTTGCGCTTATCGCAAACATCACCGCCAGAGGTACGCTGATGGCTTCGATTTTTTCTCGGACTTGCTCCAGGCAAGAGAGATATTCCGACTGTAGAAATGGCACGACTTGCTGTATTATCGGTTGTATCTCTGCCGGAGCCGTTTCACTGATTCGATCGATCAATTCCGAGGGATTTAAGGCCAAAATATCCGGTTTTGCTATGATCAGCAAGCCCCCATATCCTAAAGCAAAAATAAATGCCCACAACATCACCTGAAATGTCAGACGCAATAATTCCCCCGCATATCCCAACTGCCAGTAATCACCAGTCTTAAAATGGTACAACTCATGATATAGCCTGGCCTGCGTCATCTTAACTCGCTCCGGATGTTCCAGTTCGTCTTGAAGACGCATAGCATCTTGAAAATTTACCGCAACATACCAATGCCGGAATGTGCCAAACGTGTGCAACGGAAGCCCTTCCTGGAAAATAGCCAATTCAGGAGTCCGCGATAAACCCACGTCCCGAGAGAGTGTGTCGATCGCATCTTGTAATGGGCCAAATCCATGGTTATCTATACGATGATACCGTTGAAAATATTTGTGTGTCGGACTGGCCAGAAATGACCGTAAAGGGAGCACGAGAAGAAACAATGCCAGAGGACGAATGGGAACGGGAGACACGCCGACACTTCCGACCAGAACCGCACCGAGAATCACCGTGATGATAATGCCGAAAAGAAAGGTTGTCTGATTTGGTAGAGCAAAAATATTGAGCAAAACCTTCGTGTTGGGATTGTTCTGTCTCATAACTTTTCCAGGTACTGTATCAAAAGTTGTTTAAGATGTTTTGTGAGCAGTATGATCTCTGCCTGTGGAAGTGTGAGACCTTTTTGCGTAAGAATGTGTGAAATATCATTCTCCGTAAGTTGCTGCAACATTTCATCTTCTGAAATCATTGCCGGGTTTTGTTGGACTTTTCTTTTTTTTAAAACTTTCTGTAGAAAAGTAGGGACCTGCTGTTGCGCGAACATGGCACTCAACACGGCTGTCACCACCGGAACGATTACCATTATAAGTGGAACCCGCTCAGACTCGATCCCTTGTCCCCATCCTCCGGGGGTATCATGATTCACTTTATTTCTTCGGATTTCAGCTTCGACTAATGGTTCAATTGCATGAATCATTTTAGGAGCTTCAAGCGGAGCAAGCGATAGGAGCAGGTCCTCACTGATGTCCTGTACCATCTTTTTGTTTGAAGGATCTTTTAAGTAGCGTTGATTCAATTTCAGCATCAGATCGGCATCAGGAATAATCCCTGAATGCAGAGGCTGCGGAGACATGTGAGATTCAGCAACTGTTTGAAGCGGCGTATCCCTTGAAGACTGGAGAGAATGCCCGGGAGAGACATCGACAGAGAAATAAAAATTTGTAACCTGAATGACTGGTGATCCCACTCCGGGTTCTACAATTATTTCAACCGGAATCGTTCCTAAATGCAGAGTTTCCTTTTCGGCTGACGAAATATCGATATAGATTCGGCATACTCCTGTCTTTCGAGCAATTAGTGGAACAACGAGTAACTCGGAAAACTGATAGGGAGGAACTTTCATCCGTTTTTGGGACTCTCCCTGCATCTCAAAATCTGTTGTGTGAATGGAGACATCCAGATAGGAAGGGCATAATTTCCCAGTCTTTTTCTCCACTGGGAACTTCATTGTAACTGTTTGCGAGAGTTTGTCCACGGAAAAAGGTGTCTGATGTGTCGGCCAATCTTCCGTGCCAAGCTGCGGAGAATCGAGGAAACGAACCTGAAGCAACAATTCGAGCGAACGAGAGAGTTCAGCCTTTCCTGGAATCGCCGCGTCGATTCGTCTTTCCTTTTCAGAAGGAGGACGTGGCACGGCTTGAAGAATATTGCCCAGGACGCGGAACAGTTCCCCAAATGCAGTAAAATCATTCTTTCCGGCCTGTCTAGAGTTTTTCAGTGACGTTGGATAATATGATTCGATGCTGATAGGTTCGTCAAGATGCCGGTGAGGAGGGCACGGTAACACAAAGGAGAAAACGTTGTTGCCCCAGCACCTATAGGGCAAGCCATCGCGATTCTCTTCATCTGACAGGGATGGCATTTCTCTATCGATGAGAAAAATAAGAGGAGTGGTTTGGGAAATTGAGGCATATCGGCGGCAAAAATCGAAAAACTCCTGGCGTGTATAATTTTTACCACTTTCAAAGAATGTGATACTCAGAGGAATACCCAATTGTTTCTGCGCGTTGACTAAGTGGCGCCAATCTTTTCTATTTTGTGTGAATACGAAGGCATGGGACGTTCGGTAATTATTGACATACCATCCGACAAGCACCGATAGACTATCAAGACAAGGCTGCGTATACTGCGAATCAACCGACTCTCCTGTTTCTTCTGAGGCATGGGAGTAGGCATTTCCGTATCTTCTGATGGTGTGAAGGGCGGGTTTCATACGGCTCGGAAGAATGTTCTGGGCGTCTAATCTCCTGCCTAGCGTATCGAGAGTAAGGTGAGTAGGATCTTCAGATAACTCATATTCGACAAGTTGTCTGCAGACCATTTCGGCAGTAATCCGGGCTTGTCTAAAACATTCTTCACCATCAGACAATCTTGAGACACTTTTCGCATAGCCGCTCCAGGTTCGTTTTACACAAACAGCGGCTCAAGTAGCTGGTCTATTGGCTGGTTTGAGTTTGTTCCTATTGTTGTGAGAACGATGTGCCTGATCTGCTCTGACTCTTGCCTTCCTTCCGGCGACATCGTCGATAGTAAAAGCCGAGAGAGATGATTCGACAACCATTGCTCGACAAAAGAATATGGAATCTTCAGGCGCTTGCAGGGCCAGATGATTTTATCGGCTGCCAATTGCACGCGATTTAGCAGGCCAAAGGTGGAAACCGGCTGCTCGTTAAAGGTGCTGCGATGCACTTCGCCGAAATACGCACCGTGTTCGATCGCTTCTACCACCATCACGGCTTCACAGGCATGACGATAGTAACAATCATCAGACACGCCAGCCTGTTGTGGCGAACTGCAAAACACAGTTTCGGCGGTGGAACGGCTGAAGAGCTTATAGCCTGAATGAAAATCCGGAAATTCATCCAGACAGGTGACATATTCCAACGGTAAAGGACGTTGTTTGATGACGGCGCGATATTGCAGAGCATCCAATAAAACACGATCGGCCAGCTCTTCAATCTCACCGCGTAAAAACCCCATTGGCCGATGACGAGACATACGGCGGCCCACGAAGAGAATCTTGTCTGTGTGTCTCTGTAACGCAATATGCTCTGCCGCCCGTAAAAAATTCAAGAGTTCATTGGCAAAGTGATCGCCATCCTGGTCGATAAGAGCAATATAGTCAAAGGACGTTTTATCCAGCAGATGTTGCACTCCGTGAACTGCCGCTTGAAGCTTTCCGCGATTCTCCGGACTGACGCAAATCGACAGGGCAAATTCGTCGGCCAGTTTCTGCGCGACTTCCGCTCCGCAACGCTCTCCATCGACACTTAAACAGATGCTTCTTGAATTCGCCACATGCTCTCGAAACATCATCACCGTATCCCGCAATAATGAGATTCCCTGAACGGAATCGATCTTTTCAGGCAAGTAAACCGGAATCACAATCCCGGTTTTGTGCCGAAGGTTGTGAAGAGCCTTCTCAGTAAAATGCGCTGTCATTAAAATCCTTTTTCCTCATGTTGACAGGTCATCGTTTCTCCTGTCGTAACATCCCTGTTTCGGTTGAGGGGAATCGAGTGTACCAACGTTTCGGCGTTTCTTTCAAAGGAATTGTGCCAATGTACAACCTTCTTTCAGGGGCTGTCAATGAAAATTGATCATTAGATTTTTTTGAACACTCAAAATGGAAGCCGATAGGCAGTCTGTCGCGCAGGGCGTCGGGACATGCCGGGCATCCATTCTTCTCCAGGAGCCCCTGAGGGAGGGGAGTGGGGCTGTTACGTTCTGACGATATCGGCACTGGTTCCCAGGCAGAACGTGGGACCCCACGGGCGTGCGACGCTCCGCTTCGCCCCGTGTGAAGCAGAGCGTCACGGCAGGTTCGCTCCCACACTGGAGACTGGGAGTGAGGAGAGTTCTTTTATGACAGAAGGGCCCAAAATAGTGAGATCTTGATACGATACAGTGTTATGACCGTGAGGGTTCAGCCATGAAGAGTATCAAAGGTAAAATGCTCTTAAGTTTTGGAGTGACAGCACTTCTGAGTATTGGTCTGATCATCGCAGTCGTTACCTGGAGAATGAATCGAGGTATCCAGGAACAAAGTGAGTCGTTTGTCGCCTCGATGACGGAAAAAACGACTGAAAGTCTCCGTTATCCGCATCAGACTGCTACGTATTGGATGCGAAAATCCATCCGTCACATCACGGAGACTATACGTCATAATCCCGACCTTATCAAAAGTCTTGCGTCGCAACGCCCGTTGGAGTTAATGGCAGTATTGGAAAGGATCGTCAGCATGCACGAGATCGACCTCGTACTGCTGTTCGATCTGGAAGGGCACCTACAAACCTCTTTACCTATAGATTTGAACGAATTTGACATCGATCACTACCTTGCTACATGCGAATTGTGGAGGCAGTGGTGGATGCATATCGCAGAGGATTCTCAGGAAGAAAGCCCGGATCCCCTGATGCACTGGGATGCTTTGACGGTGTTCGATCCGACGACGCTTCAGATCTTTCAGTTGGGAACTGATGTGGGAACTGCTGACGGAGCGCTCGTTCTGTTGTCAATAACGTTGATCGAAAATGATTTTGGCGATCCAGTCGGGATGAGTCTGATCGGACAAGTCATCAACAAAAAACATGAATTGTTACAACAGCTGACAGATACGACGGGGATTGCCAGTGCGATTTATCTCAATCAACAGCCTATCGTCCAGGCAGGATTTGGGAAGGATGCAAAGGCTTTTGCCGAGCAGGAGGCCCTGATGTTGCCCGCAAAGGTCAAGGAGGACGTGTATTACGGTGGCAGCGAGGGCAAGGCATTGCATCTTACGCTTGCAGATCAGCCGTATCTTACGGTCTGCTCTCCTCTTGTTTCCTTTCTCGGCATACCTGTGGGCTGTTTGTGTACAGGAGTTCCCGAATCGGGAGTGACTGAACTGCAGCAACAGATTTTCGCCCAGAATCTTGCCATTAAAGGTAGTCTGCAAAACTGGATCCTGGGGGTCGGATTCATTTCATTAGCGCTGTTCTCCGTGGTGTCTCTTGCGATTTCCACTACCATCGTCAGTCCGATCAAAGCCCTGTCTGCGATCGCAAAACAAGTGGCGCTCGGTAATGTCCGGCAACAGATTCACGTTCGGACATGCGATGAAATTGGAGAACTCAGTCACAGTCTTCGAACGATGGTGGCATCGTTTCAGGAGATTGCCGCCACATCACAGGCGATCGCGCAAGGCGATCTCGAGCAGGACATCACGCCGCGTTCAGAACAAGATGTGCTTGGACAGACTCTTCAACGCATGTCGGACTATCTTTCTACAATAGCGACTGTTGCGGCTGCTATTGCTGAGGGAGATTTAACCACGCGGATCTCGATGCGTTCCAACACAGACGTTTTCGGTCGCACGATGTCTCTCATGACACAAGGTTTGCAGGCGCTCGTCCAGCAGATCGGGACAAGTGCGGACCGAATCGCCGTCATTGGGACTCAGATTAAGTCGTTGACGGATCGGAATACTCAACTGGCTCAACAGGTTCAAATATCGGTGGAAGACATGGTTTCTACCATGACAGAGTTGAGTGTTAGTGTAGAACAGGTCGCACAGAACATGGATTCGCTGCTGGTGTTTGTGCAGCAAACTTCGTCATCGGTTACCGAAATAAGGTCATCGGTCTCTTCGATCGCTTCCAGAACCGTCGATCTCGCCGGGCAAACCGAGCAGATGAGCAGAGTAGTTAGCGAGTCTGTTCAGACGGTTCAAAATATCACCCAGAAAACCGAAACGTCGCAACAATTATCACAGGAGACAGCGCAAGATGCGCTTGAAGGGCAACAGGCGGTCGAATACATTCGAGAACGTATGGATAGTATTCACCTGGCGAATCGTCAGACCGTCGAACTCGTGGACCGGTTTGCGAAACGATCCGAGGAAATCGGCTCAGTGCTTGATGTGATTCGAAATATTAATGAGCAGTCCTCATTATTAGCCCTAAATGCTTCGATAATTTCGGCGCAAGCCGGGAGTCATGGGCGAGGGTTTTCGGTGATCGCGGAAGAGATGCGGAATCTTTCAAATGAAGTCGACATCGCGATGAAAAATATTGCCGGGCAGATTCAAACGCTCCAGCAGGAGATGGGGGTGATGGTTCAGGTGATCGCAAACGGCACGGCAGAAATTGACCAGGGTGTAAATCTTGCGCAAAAAGCCGAGCAACGATTGCAAAAAATTCTCTCCAGCGCCAAACACTCATCACTCGTTGCCGATGACATTGCGGAGGCGTTACATGCGCAGGACGCTGCCAATCATGATGTCATCAGGGCGATCGAACGGGTTTCCTCGATGACGGATGAAATCACAAAGGCCACTGGCGAGCAAAAAACCAACGTGCGTTACATTCATGAGGCGATTAGCAATATTCTTGATATGGCCACGCAGACAAAGCAAGCCACTGATGAGCAGTTACACGGCGTACGGCAGGTGATCGAAACCTCCAAAGGGATCGGGATCTTGGCCGAACAAAATTTCGAAAGTTCGCAACAAATTAATCAAACGGTCATGGTTGAGCTTACGCCGCAAGCAAACGGTTTGTTACAAGCCGTTGAACGCTTTACACTTTCAGAAGAGAAAAAAAGCACGTCAAAAAGAGAATCGTTAACACAATATAACTAAGGAGTTGTCATAAAAGTGGAACGTCCACCCGGCATGATGAACATGGAGTTCAACCCTGACAGGGTTATTTTCAAAGGAAAAAAAACAATGAAAACACTGTATGTGATGATGAGTATGGCACTCGGAATGATGGTTTGTTTGAGCGGGATAAGCGCTCTTGCCAGTGCGGCTGAAACAATAGAACTCGTCGGTACTGACGATGGGAAGATCGTATTTGCAGCCGTTGCGGAAATTTTTAATGAGATGACGTCCGAGGTAGAGATTATACTGCCCGATGACATCGGCAGCTCCAGCGGCATTAAAGCCGTAGGACGAGACCAGGCTCTGCTGGCTCGTGTGGCCAGGGAACTCAGAGAGAATGAAGCCCCCTATGGCTTAACATATGTGCCGTTTGCTTCAGCGTCGGTCGCGTTTTTCGCCCATAAAGACGTTGGTGTCCAGGAACTGAGCGTACAGCAGGTACTCGATATTTATAGTGGAAAGTTGACCAACTGGTCTGAAGTCGGGGGGAATGATGTCAAAATCAGAGTGGTCAATCATGAAGAAGGAGACAGCAATCGCGAAGTGTTAGAGGACGCATTTCCTGGATTTAAAGATATTACTGTGTTATCCAAATCAAAAACGATCTACGATGATGACGAAGCGATTGAGCTGGCCGAAAAGACCAAAGGGATCATTTCGTATGGAAACTCGGCTGAAGCGAGTAAGTTCGATGTCGTTGTCCTGTCGATTGATGGCAGCCATCCTTCGGATATGAACTACCCCTATACAACAGTGCTGGGATTTGTATTTAAAGAACAGAATTTTACAGGAGGGCTCAAGCAATTTGTTGAGTTTGCGACATCCGATGCTGCCCATGAGGCCATCCTGGAAGCAGGAGGGACTCCCTTAAAATAGGGGCAAGATCAACCGAATACTTTGTCAACATGTGCATGATGGGTTGATGGAGTCCACCTTGAAGATGGCCTCCATCTTTTTGTCATAAGAAATAATTTTCCGGGAACTTGTTCAGGAGGAATTCTGGAAATTATTGCTCGATCTTCCGGCATTCGAACAGGAAAAATTCCCGGGAAACCACGTCGAGCCTGATGGACACAAAAATAGCCCAGGGATGCGGCGAAATATTGTGTCGGCAGAACAGGTATGGGGCCAGATTCTTGCCGGACACAAAAAATTGGACAGCATTCTCACACCAGAACAACGCAAGATGCTCCGCAAACATAGAGATCTGGCAGATATGTCGGCAGCATGTCACATTCCTGAAGGGTTACAAGCTTCGACATTGACGTTGGATGTTCCGGCATTCATAAAATCCGCTCAATTTTACAAGGAATTCGGGTAAATTGCGTTCGAAAGATCCCGAAAAACTCTTTCTGCCAGGATTTGTATCATACCCAAATTCTCCAACTATGAAATCGACCCCCCGCAAGCAGAACAGGTTCAGTCCTTATCCTTACCACATTGCTACACATAAAGGGAGGTATACCTTAAGGTATTCCCAGTACGATATTACGGTATTGGCGTTTTTAAGGCCACGCCGTGATTTACAGAAAGAAGAAAGAACATGGCGTTATTCATACGACTTTACG
>PDWJ01002286.1_pt1 | contig 20800 bp, 18 predicted proteins | sample 1430881 | NCBI WGS metagenome assembly PDWJ01 (sample SAMN01162460, study PRJNA174530) | Oral metagenome, whole genome shotgun sequencing project. | biome: Marine environment; feature: Marine mammal; material: Swab sample of the gingival sulcus; isolation source: swab sample of gingival sulcus... | reverse complement strand
TTTTTTATTATCTTATTAAAAATACACGCTTTATTTTTTTTGATGTGTACAAAAAAATGCTTTTTTACTCATTATTGGGAATATTTTGCTGAACTTGGGATAAGGTAATTTCTGGGCAACAAATACACTCAGGCATGTATCTCCGGTTTCTTTATTTTCTTTTAATTTATGTCCGACTCCTACCCCAACAACATTTCCTCTGTTCAACAGACCATCCTGTTCATCTTTTTGTATATTCGATATCTCCAGATATTCGCCTGTTAAATCTTGTTTTAACATATCCTTACTCCTTTATTTAAGTATTAAAAAAAAGATGGACACTAAAAACAATAGATTAAATTATGTTTTATCACCGCCTTTCAAATTAAATAGGAATGTAAATACTTTTAAAGACAGGCAAAAGTTATATCTTTTTCTGTCTATATGCTTATAGTAAAATAAAAAATTGTATTTGCTCAAATTTTGGGGCAGCTGATAGAAGGTACAGCTGCAAAGCCAAAATCAATGTGTTTCATGAATAATGAAGATTTATCTTTATTATTATTTTTACCATACCTTTTTTGTTTTGCAAGTTTTTTGCAGGGTTTGATTTTAAATTTGAAGGGCTGCGGCATTCTTTTTTATTTTTAGATATAGTTATCCAAAGCTGATTTCAGTAGTTTTTATGGAAAAAATTTATCAGCTTTAATTCTTTTCATGTCTTCAACAAAATTTCCTTTTTAAACTTCAATAAACATAATCAAGCCTGTTAAATAAATATTTTTTATTAGAGGTTAGATCGGAAATAAAATAATATTATCAAATAGTTAATAAATATAAAAAAGACTTTATTTTTTTTTCTATGATACGGGTTAAAATTGAGCATAGATAAACTTTAAAAAATTTAACTGTAGAGAAGGGATAAAAATGCAAAAATTTCATTTTAATTTAATTTTTTTATGTCTTTTGGTGTTATTTTTTACTGCTTGTAGTGGAGGCGGCAATGGAGGTGGAGAAAAGCCTCCTGATGAAGTAAATGATAAGCCAAAAATATTAGCCTCTTCTGTTAAAAAACAAATTGGTGATACAGATGAATATATTTTGGGTGTATTGACTGAAGAAGGTGATTCTGATTCTTTGAGTATTGTGGGTACTGTTAATTCTTCAAATGAAGGAAATTCTATAAAAAAAATATTGTATCTCAGTAAGACAGGAGAAGGGCTCGTAATAAAAATAAATCAGGAAACAGGTCTCCCGTCTTCAATGCATTTTGAAAATGGGGATTATGTAGAGTTTTCTGATTTTGCAAACAATCATGTAAATATAACCGTTTATAATGCTGAGAATTCAATTGTTTTTGGTCCCAAATCATGTGAGTTTACAGACGAAAAAGTAGAGCAGAAATCATTATATCCTTTCAATAATACCTTAACAAATAAAGAATTTAAGGTTCTTGCATCAAAATCAGTTGCTAATTGGCTTCGATTTGCTTCTGTAGTTGCTAATGGTGCAGGGTGTGCCTTGAGTGTTGCTGGAGCAGTAGGCTCTGGAGGAGGTGCAATACCACTAGCCGTTGTTTCATGTTCATCTTTTCTATTATCAGCACATGCTATTTCAACGGATAATAAAATTGATGATGCTTTGGCAATGACATATGACGGTTCTTTATGTTTAATTGGTGATCTCTTTAGCTGTGTTGCTTATCTTGCTGATCATCTTTCCATTATAGCCTCGGAAATGGAAAATTCTGGCTCCCAGTTAATTGTTGATTCAGATAAAGACGGTGTTGCAGATAGTGATGACAAATGCCCAAATACCCCCTCTGGTGAAAGTGTAGATGCAGATGGCTGTTCTGATTCGCAGCTTGAACCAGGACCTTACGGTGATGAATATGAAATAAGCGACCTTGGTATGAAATTTGTCTATATAAAACCCGGAACCTTTATGATGGGTTCACCATCATCAGAATCTGGAAGAGATGGTGATGAAAAACAGCATAAGGTAACCCTTACAAAGGGGTTTTATATGCAGACAACCGAGGTAACAATAGGGCAGTTCAGACAGTATCTAAAAGCTACAGGCAATGAATCCGGTGTTGACTGGTCAGATGGGGATTGTCCAATAAATAGGGATTCTTCATATTCTCTTTCCGGCAATGAATTTGGTAAAAGTAATACCCAGCCAATGATTGAAATAGACTGGCATACTGCAAAGGCTTTTGCAGATTGGCTTTCAAAAAGAGATGGTAAAAAATACCGTCTTCCAACGGAAGCCCAATGGGAATATGCAGCCAGAGCAGGAACAACAGGAAGGTTTGCAGGTACAGGCAATATTGATGAGATGGGTTGGTATATAGGTAATTCAGGAGGCAAAAACCATGAAGTTGGAACAAAAAAACCAAATCAATGGGGTTTATATGATTTAAAAAAAGCCCCAAAATAAGGGGCTTTTTTGTTTTTTTTATTTTGAAGATGATTTTATTTCAGCCTGTGCTGCGGCAAGTCTTGCTATGGGAAGTCTGAACGGTGAGCAGCTCACATAATCAAAACCCTGTTCATAGCAATATTCAACAGAAGCAGGATCTCCTCCATGTTCTCCGCATATTCCTATTTTAATATTTTCACGGGTTTTTCTTCCTCTTTCAACTCCATAGTTTATTAATTGACCTACACCGCTTTTATCAAGGGTCTGGAAAGGATCATTTTTGATTATTTCATAATCCATATAAGGGCCCATGAAAACATCCGAGTCATCACGGCTGAAACCAAAAGTCATCTGGGTAAGGTCATTTGTACCAAAAGAGAAAAATTCTGCAACTTCTGCCATTTCGTGTGCAAGAAGAGCTGCCCTTGGAATTTCTATCATTGTTCCAAAAAGGAAATCAATTTTTTCAAGACCATTTTCAGAGCAGACCATTTCATGAACCTTGTCAGTTATTTCCTTTGCAATTACAAGTTCTTTTGCATCGCATGTTACAGGAACCATAATTTCCGGCTTGGGATTTTTACCTTCCTTTATCATACTTGCAGCAGCTTCAAGAATGCCTCTTATCTGCATTTCTGTAATTTCAGGATATGTTACACCCAGTCTGAACCCCCTGTGTCCCATCATGGGATTGCTTTCCTGAAGAGATTCTCCTCTTCTTTTAACTTCTTCCAAATCTATATTAAGGGCTTTTGCAACTTCTTCCTGCTTATCTTTTGCATGGGGAATAAATTCATGGAGAGGAGGATCAAGAAGCCTTATTGTAACCGGCAGGCCGTCCATTACTTCCATTGTTTCCTTTATATCCCGTGTAACGTATGGAGCGAGTTCGTCAAGGGCTGTTCTTCTCTCGTCTTCTGTTGAAGAAAGAATCATTTTTCTTAAAAGGAAAAGAGGTTTTTCAGAATTTTCTCCATAAAACATGTGCTCTGTTCTGAAAAGTCCTATTCCTTCGGCACCATGTTCAAGGGCTGTTTTTGCATCTTTGATGGTTTCTGAATTTGTTCTTACTCCCATTGTTCTGAATTTATCAACTATCTCCATAAATCTTTTGAAATTTGGATTCTCTGTGGCATCAAGCATGTCCAGAGTACCTTCATAAACAAGGCCTTTAGTGCCGTTTAAGGTGAAAAGATCGCCTTCTTTGTATGTTTTTGAACCAATTTTCAATTCTTTTTCTGAAGCATTTATTTCAAGCATTGAAGCTCCAACAATACAGCATTTCCCCCACCCTCTGGCAACAAGAGCCGCATGGCTTGTCATGCCTCCTTTTGCTGTAAGAATAGCACTGGCAGCTCTCATTCCTTCAACATCTTCAGGGTTGGTTTCTTCTCTTACCAGAACTACTTCTTTTCCTTCCTTATACCATTTAACAGCTTCTTCAGCAGTAAATACAATCTGGCCTGCTGCCCCTCCAGGTCCTGCGGGAAGTCCTTTTGCAACAGGAGATGTGGCTGCTTCAGCTTTTGGGCTTACAATGGGGTGAAGAAGTTCATCAAGCTGCTCCGGCTTGATTCTTGTTACACATGTTTTTTCATCTATCATTCCCTCATCAAGCATCTCTATTGCCATGTTAAGAGCAGCAGCACCTGTTCTCTTTCCAACCCTGCACTGAAGCATGAAAAGCTTTTTTTCCTGGATTGTAAATTCTATGTCAAGCATGTCGCTGTAATGCTTTTCAAGGTTGTTTCTTACTTCATAAAGTTCTTTGTAGACTTCCGGCATTTTCTGCTCAAGGGATTCAAGATGTTTGTTCTGGTCATTTTTTGTATCATCATTAAGAGGATTAGGGGTTCTGTATCCTGCAACAACGTCTTCTCCCTGTGCATTTACAAGCCATTCTCCGTAAAATTTGTTTTCACCTGTTGCAGGGTTTCTTGTAAAAGCAACACCTGTTGCTGAAGTATCTCCCATATTTCCAAAAACCATACTCATAACAGTACAGGCTGTTCCCCATTCATCAGGAATACCTTCTATTTTTCTGTAGGAATTGGCTTTTTTACCATGCCAGCTTTTAAATACAGCTCCAATAGAACCCCATAGCTGGTCTTTCGGGTCATCAGGGAAAGGTTTTCCAAAGTTTTCAAGTATTTTTTCCTTGAATTTTTCACAAAGAAATTTGAGATCTTCAACAGCAAGGTCTGTGTCACTTTCATAACCCTTGTCAATTTTAAGATCTTCCATTATATCTTCAAGCTGAATTCTTATATCCTGACCGCTTGCAGTTTCAATATCTTCTGCTTTTTCCATGACCACATCAGAATACATCATTATAAGTCTTCTGTATGCGTCATATACAAACCATTCATTTTGTGTTTTTTTAATAAGCCCGGGGATTGTGGAAGGACAAAGACCTACATTCAATACGGTTTCCATCATACCAGGCATTGATTGCCTTGCTCCGGATCTGCATGAAACAAGAAGTGGAGAATCTGGGTCGCCATATTTCATATCCATTATATTTTCTACTTCACTCAGAGCTTTTTCAACTTCATTTACAAGAGAGTCGGGGAAATTTCCTCCATTTTTGAAATATTCATTGCAAAAGTCTGTTGTGATTGTAAATCCCGGAGGAACAGGCAGTCCAAGTTTTGCCATTTCCGCAAGGTTTGCACCTTTGCCGCCGAGCAAATCAGCCTGGGATGCATCTCCTTCAGCACTTGTGTTACCGAAAGTATAAACAAATTTTGTCATTATATTTCCTTCCTTAAAATTAAAGCCTAAAAATATATATCATTTTTACTTGTATTTGGCATCATGAAATAATAAATAAAGTCCAAAATTATTTTTGTCTGGGAATAAAAATATCTGTTTTTAACACCATACAAAAAATATTTTAGAGACCAGTTAAAAGTTAATAAATTAGCCAAATTATACCTGGGTAACTAAAAATTTTTGGATTATAAGTCAAGAAAAATATTTGTTCAATATTAAGTTTATGGGAGTAAAAGCATTGTGCTTGCTGTATCTGGGATATCAAAAAGTTTTGGAGAGAATCTTTTATTTGACTCTGTGAGTTTTAAAATAAATCCTGGTGAAAAGGTCGGGCTTGTAGGTAAAAATGGTCATGGGAAATCTACTCTTATGAGAATAATTTCAGGGGAAACAGAGCCTGATGAAGGTGAAGTTATTATTCCTAAAGGATATTTTACCGGATATTTAACCCAGATTTTAAAATTTAAACAAAAAACTCTCATTGATGAAGTTTCAGCCTTTCTGCCTGAAAATGAGAAATCAAATATATGGAAGGCGGAAAAAATACTTTCAGGGCTGGGGTTTTCACAAAAAGATTTTAAAAAAAATCCTGATAATTTTTCAGGAGGTTATCAGGTGAGAATAAACCTTGCATCTCTTCTGGTTGGAGAGCCTGATTTTATAATGCTTGATGAGCCAACAAACTATCTTGATATAACTTCAATAAGATGGTTAAAAGACTTCCTGAAAAAATGGAATAAGGAATTTTTTCTTATCACCCATGACAGAAGATTTATGGATTCTGTTGTAACTCATATTATAGGAATACATAGAAAAAAATTGAAAAAAGTCAAGGGTAATACTTCCAATTATTATGAAAAGATTGCACTTGAAGAGGAAATTTATGAAAAAACAAGGCTGAATGAGGAGAAGAAAAAAAAGGAAATAGAGCTTTTTATTACAAGATTCAGAGCAAAGGCAAGACTTGCCGGAATGGTTCAGTCAAGGGTTAAGACCCTTGAAAAAATGGGAGGAAAGAAAAAGCTTGAAAAGCTTGAAGCTCTTGATTTTTCATTTAATGAAACTGGATTTGCAGGCAAGCACATGCTCAGGGTTGAAAATCTGTCCTTTTCATATTCAAAAGAAAAAAAGCTTATAGATAATTTAAGTTTTATAATAAATTCAGGTGAAAAAATTGGTATTATTGGAGCAAACGGAAAGGGAAAAACCACTCTTGTAAAAATTCTTTCAGGAATTCTTAAAAAAGATTCAGGAGAGGTTGCTTTTAATAATAATGTTGTTCCGGCGGTTTATATTCAGGATTTTCTTGGAGATTTAAATGAGCATAATACAGTTGCCGATGAAATATACTATGCAAATCCTGAGCTTGACAAAACAAGGGTCAGAGCTATTTGCGGAGCCATGCTTTTTTCAGGAGATGATGCTTTGAAACCTGTAAGCATTCTTTCAGGTGGTGAAAGGAGCAGGGTTATGCTTGGAAAACTTCTCGCATCTCCTTCAAATTTTTTATTTCTTGATGAGCCCACAAACCACCTTGATATGGATTCCTGTGATGCTCTTGTATCAGCTCTGGATAATTTTTCAGGTGCTGTTCTTATGGTTACTCATAATGAAATGCTTCTTGATGCAGTTGCTGAAAAGCTCATAGTTTTTGATCAGGATAAAATTATTTTTTTTGATGGAACATATAGTGATTTTCTTGAAAAAACAGGCTGGGCAGAAGAAAAAAATCCTTCTCATACAGAAAATGTTCAAAATCATAAATTTGCTGATAAAAAGGCATTAAAAAGACTTAGAGCTGAGCTTATTCAGGAAAAATCGAGAAAAGTGGCTCCTGTTAAAAAAAGGATATCAAGTATTGAGGATAAAATAACAAACCTTGAATTAAAAGAGCTTGATTTAAGCCATGAAATGCAGAAAGCATCAGAAGAAGGAAATTCAGACAAGCTTAGAAAGATTTCCATTGAAATAGCTGAAGTTCAAAAAGAAATTGAGACTCTTTTTGATGAACTGGAAGAGTTGACATATCAATTTGATGAAATTGAAGAAAAATATAAAAATGAATTAAACCAGATATCTTCTTGAAATTTATAGCTATTAAATTTAAAAAACTAAAAAAGTCAGTTTGCTGAACAAACTAACGCTGCATCTGGGTTTTATACAATAGAAAGAAGGGGTATGAGTTATGAAAAATAATAAGGATTTGATAGTTGGAATTGTTCTTGTTCTGGCTTCTGTTGCTGTTTGTGCAAGATATTTTTATTTGAGAGAAGAGATTGAAAATTTTTTCAGGTCAGTTTTTTTGGGCAGAGCTGTCTTTGTTATTTTTTCACTGACTCTTGCTGTTGCTGGAATAAAGAAGATTATTTCCTATAAAAATTCCATTAAATCAAATAAAGATAAAAATAATGATGTTTAAATCTTTTACAACTGAAACGGCTGCTGTCCTTTTTCTGTGTTCTGCCGCAGCTGTTGATAGACCTTTAAGATCTGCTGCTTTGAACAGGGTGCTTTCAAATTTTGAGAAATACGGGCTAAGTATTTATTAAGTTTGCCCATATTTGAATTTGTTTTATATGACCTCAATAATTGGTCGGATGAAGAGGTTAAAGGCTCTGTTATGACAAGGGCAGTGGTTCTTTTATTCAAATATATTCTTGAACCTGAATTAAGGAAAAAGCTTCCAGATATTTTTTCTCTTTTTAAAGACCTTGAAGAAAGTAAGACAGGTTTGCAATATTTTGAATCTTTGATAAGATATTTACTAAGTAATACAGAGTTTGAACTTAATGATTTAAAGGCTATGGCTGTTAAGGCTATAGATGAAAAAAAGGGGGATTTGATTATGAGTGTTGCAGAAAGATTGGTACAGCAAGGTATAGAACAGGGTATGATTCAAGGCATAGATTTGGGCAGAAAAGAGGGTAAGCAGGAAGGCAGGCAAGAAGCTATGCAGCAAGGAATAAGTCTTGTTTTGGATATTTTTGATAAATTTGGTCAAAACAACAAAGCTAAAATAATTGTTTCCATGATAAAAAATATCTATGATTCTGATACCTTGAATCAAATTGAAAAAAAGCTTGAAAAAACAGACTCTGTTGAAGAATTTGAAAAAATAGTTTTTAAGTTATCAAAGTAATTTTAAAGAATACACAACCCCTTTTCCTTAATAAAACTGCCTTTTTTAGAAATATTTAAGAAAAGGCTTCATTTTTTCTTCAATCTGTTTTCTGTATATTTCCATTTTTTTTAAATCATCTGTTTTTTCATGAGGAATTGGTTCTCCGTAAATAATTTTTACTTTTGAAAATGGTTTGGGGAATATAAATTTATCCCAGCTTGAAACATGCCAGTCATTTTCAGTTTCGCAATAAAGAGGAACTATGGAAGCTCCTGTTGTACAAGCCATTTTTACAGCACCATTTTTAACTATGCCGGCAGGGCCTGTAGGGCCGTCCAGGATATGGGCCGCAAGACCAAACTGGTTGATATTTTTTATCATTTCTTCCATAGCTGTTTTTCCGCCTTTTGTTGAAGACCCCCTTGCTGTCAGCCATCCTGTAAGATTTGCAACTCCTGCTATCATTTCTCCATCTTTGCTCTGGCTTATCATCAGGGAAGGGTTAAAAGGAGCATAATTTTTGAAATATCTTATCAATGGAAAAAATTGCTGGTGCCATAGACATAGAATGATTTTTTCACCAGATTTTATGGCATCAATCCATTGTTTTTCGTTTATAATTTCAAGTCTGAATGTTTTAGAATATGTTCTTATTAAATGATATAAAAATTTTATAAAATTTTTTTTGGTTATTATTTCTGATTTTTTCATTGTTTTTTCCCTTTAAAAATATTTTGATTCCTTCCATTTTGTGGATAATAAAGCAAAGGTTTTATCATTGGTTTTTTCTGAAACCCTGTGCAGAAATCCCATATTTTTGTCTGCCTGTGCAATGGACACTATTTTTTCATTATAAAATACTTCCTGTAAGAAAGCTGCTTCAAGCTCATATACAGAATAATTTTCAAAAATTTTATCGGGTATTGTTTCAAGAGCCCATTGAATATAGAGTGTATTATTTACATGTCCGTTAATATCAAGGTCTTGTCGTCTTATTCCAAAATGTTTTTTATAATCTGTTTTATCAGGTTCATTGAGAGGTGGAAAATCATCTTTTACAGCTCTTTTGTCATAGGTTGGATATAAAGGAAATTGTTTTGAAGGGCTGATTATTTTTTTTGCATTTAAATCTATAAGTTTTAAAGAAGATGTTGCCCTTATAATAATTTCATTATTTTCATTTTCTATAATAAATTCCCTTGGAACAAGATTATTTCTTTCAGGGACCCTCCATGTCGAAATTTTTATTTTGTCCATCCATTGAGGATATTTTTCTATGTTTATTCTATATCTTGCAATAACCCATGTCAGATTTTTGCTGATAAGTTCTGTAAGGGGGTATCCGGCTTTGGATGAATGAGTGGTTTTAACATGCTGAAACCAGTCAAATATATGCACAGGTTTTACCTGATTTTTTTGATTTACTTCATTTATTCTTACAACTATTTCTTCTGAATATATTTTTACCACTAAAAACACCTTTATTCCCTGTTAAAATTTATTGCCGCATATTCTTTTTTTCTGTTCCAGATAGTACTTTTTATTGCTGTCTGCTTTATCAAGTGCTTCTTTTGAATATTTGCAGGCTGTTTTGAACTTTTGTATCCTGTAATTTCCTTCAGCAAGAGTATCAAGTATATGTGCAGGTTGAGGGTTTGAAAATTTTAATGCTTTTTGTGCAAGCTCCAGACCAAGTTTCTGGTTATTAATGTTTTTGTCCGGTGATGTAATATATATCCATGCCAGATTATTTAATGTTTCAGGTAAATCATGTTTAATGGATAATGCTTTTTTATAGGCCTGTATGGCTTCAGTATGGTTTTTTGATTTTATCATTATATCTCCAATATAATGGTGGAGAAGATAATTTTCAGGCTGTTTTTTTACCTGCTCCTTTAAAATGGCAAGTATTTTTTTATTGTAAAATCTGTTATTTTCCATTCTCATAAAAAGGTTTGAGCAAATAACAATAATTATGGCAGCAATAAAATAAACAATAAGATTTTTTTTGACTTTTTTTTCATGATTTCTAAAAAAACTTTTATTTTTATCCATTTCAAGCAGGTAGGTTATTCTTTCCAATATACTGAAATGATGCCAGTTTGGTTTATCTGGAGCTTCAATACTCATTTGTGAAATTTTTTTAAAGGTGGATATAAGAGGCAATGCAGAGCCAATGGTTATTGCACTGAATCCATCTGCTTCTCTTTCAAAATTTCTCATGAAATATCCGAAAATATATCGAAAATAAATAATAAAAAAAATAACCACCGTAAAAGATGTTAAAATTGAGCTTATACCTGAATACGAGTTTATAAGGTTTATAAAAGATGCTGGAGAAAATAATATAAAAAGAGACATAACCGGTTCTATTAATGCGTCTGAAGCAATTATAAAGCCTGTAAGAATAAGCAGATACCAGATTATATGCCTTTTTTTTATATGCCCGAATTCATGGGCAAGGACTGCCTCTTTTTCATCATATGATAATAAATTGCAAAATCCCGGAGTTACAAGAATATATCTGAATGGTTTTATAAAGCCTATTACTCCTGCTGTAATTGTTTTTCCTCCAAAAAGAGGCCAGGTGAGTGCTTCTTTATAGCTTACCCCTGTTTTTTGAGAAAGTTCCACAAGGATTTTATTTGTTTCAGGCTCTTCGAGTTTTTTACAGCCCCAGAATTTTTTTATTATAAAAGGTATAAAGGCACTTATGGCAAAAAGCAGCAAAATCATATAAAAAATTTGTCCATAAGCAGTATTTAGAAACAAGCTTAATTTTTCAATATGGAGAAGTTCTGTAAAATCAAAGGCAAGTGAAATGAAAAACCATGGGGCCATTGAGGGAATGGCAAGTCCTGCCTGATTTTTTAAATAATCTCCTCTGGAAATTGTATAATCGTTAATTTTTTTGAAAGTATAAAAAGACCTTTCCCAGATAATAAGCATAAAAGAAGTGAAAATCATCATGAGAAAAAGGGCTTTTAAGGTGGGGATCTCAAATATCCATAAATTTATAAATTGTGGAGGTATTCCAATCAGATATATATTTACAGCAAAAAGAACAAGAGCTTGTATTGAAAAGATGTTTACATATTTTTCAAATTCTGCTGCTGCAAGATATGAGGCTTTTGTATTAAGTTTTTTAAAGGCTTTATCAGACATTAAAAATAAAAAAATATATGAAACAGCAAGACAGCCAAGGGAGACTTTTATTGAAACATAAGATGAATTGTTATCAGTGTGAAGAACTGAAAGAATAAGTGCTGAAATAAAGTATATCAGAGTTGTAAACATTAAAAATACCTTTTGGCCTTAAAAAAGTATTATGCAGTATGCATTTTTTCAGCTTCTTTTATAAACCGTTTTTTTTCACTGAAAATACAACCGCAGTATTGCTGTCTGTACATTCCCATTTTTTTTGACTCTTCAATGCCTTCCTTCCAGCCTTTTCTAAAATCTTCATAATAAAATTTAACGCCATTTACAGCAGCAAGTGAATTTGCAATTTCAACTATTCTTTCATGGTTTTGTTGTTTACTGTATAGAAGAGTTGTTGAAAAAAAATCAAATTTACCACGTTTTGCTACTTTTACTGTGGCATTTAGTCTGTCATAATAACACATTTCACATCTCATGGACTCTCTGAAAGCAGCTTTTCTTAAAAAATTTTCCATATCATATCCCTGCTGCCATATCATTTTCATATTTTTTATTTCTGCAAACTCCTTTAGTGCAGATTCTCTCCTGAGGCATTCTGACAGGGGATGAATATTGTTTCTGTAAAAAAAGCCCATTACATTAAAATCTTTTTCTCTAAGTTTTTTTAATGGATAAATTGTACAGGGTCCGCAGCAGGTATGTAAAAGAAGTTTCATCTTATTTCCCTTTCTCCAAAAATTGCAGTTCCAATTCTTACCATTGTAGAACCTTCCTCTATAGCTGTTTCAAAATCGCCTGTCATTCCCATTGAAAGTTCTGTAAGATTTATATTTTCAAAATGAGAGTTAATTTTATCTTTTGTTTCTTTTAAAAGTGAAAAATGCTTTTTTGCTTCTTCCTTTTTCATGCCAAATGGAGGAATACTCATAAGTCCTCTTATATTTATATTCATAAAATTTTTTATTTCATCAAAAAAACTTATTGCATTTTCAGGTAAAATTCCTGCTTTTTGTTTTTCCCTACCGGTATTTATCTGAATTAAAATATCCTGAATTTTTTTTTCAGCCAAAGCCCTTTTGTCTATTTCCACTGCAAGTTTTACAGAGTCCACAGAATGGATGATATCAAAATATTTTACTGCAAACTTTGCCTTATTTTTTTGAAGAGCACCTATATAATGCCATATTATTTCAGGATTTGAAATTTCATCAATTTTTTCAATTGCTTCCTGAATATAATTTTCTCCAAAATTTTTTACACCGCAATTAAAAGCTTCTATTATAGCTTCAGCAGGTTTTGTCTTGCTTACGGCAATCAGTTTTACACTTTCTCTTTTTCTTTTTGTTTTATCACAGGTTTTTTTTATTTTTAACTCTATATTTTCTATGTTTTTTTCTATGTTCATAATCAATATATCACCCTGGTTTTTTGCAGTAAATTTATTACCTGACTTAATGGAAGTCCTACAATATTTGTATATGAGCCTTCAACAGATTCCGCAAATGAGGCGGCCTTTCCCTGAATACCATATCCTCCTGCCTTGTCATATGGTTCATTTGTATTAATATACCAGTTTATCTCTTTTAATGAAAGCCTGCGAAAATTTACTTTAGTTGATACATATTGTGTATATATTTCTTTTTTTTCAGGAGAAATAAGTGAAAAGCCTGTTATTACTTCATGATAAGTGCCGCTCAGAGCTGATATCATATCAAGGGCTTCATCCTTTGATTCAGGTTTTACAAGAACCCTGTTGTTTTTTACAACTATTGTATCAGCTCCAAGAACCCAGTAGTCCGGTTTTATTTCAGAAACATTTAAGGCTTTGAAATATGAAAGCATTTTTGCATAGTCACAGGGCTGTTCATCCTTTATTTGATTTTCTTTAAATCCGCTTTCAACTACAAAAGGATTTAATCCTGCGGACCTAAGGAGTTCAATTCTTCTTGGTGATCTGGAAGCAAGAATTAAAGGTTTATGCTGTATATTTTCTTCCACTTTTTTTCCTTTTTATGTTTTACCTGCTTTTTTCAACCCCTGTCTGCCTGCAATAATCTATTACAGAACATTTTGAGCAATATGGAGATATGGGCCTGCATATTGTCTGGCCAAAGGCAACAAGTATTTCATTATATATTATCCAGTATTTTTCAGGTAATTTTTTTCTTAGCTCATATTCTGTTTTTTCAGGATTTTTGGTTTTAACATATCCTGTTCTGTTTGAAATTCTGTGCACATGGGTATCAACGCAGATTGCAGGAATTTTATATCCTTCTGCCAGAACAAGATTTGCAGTTTTTCTGCCAACTCCGGGAAGTTCAAGCAGTTCCTCCATTGTTGAAGGTACTTTTCCATTATATTTATCAATGAGTATTTCACAGATTTTTAAAATTCTTGAGGCCTTGGTGGGGTAAAAGCCTACTGGATATATCAGTTTTTTTATTTCTTCAACATCAAGTTTTTTCATTGAATATGGGTCGGCAGCTTTTTTAAAAAGGCGTGTGGTTGCATCTATTGTTACTTCATCTTTGGTTCTGAGAGATAAGACAGTGGATATTAATATTTCAAAAGGAGACGCACCTTTTATTGAAATAAATGTTATTACAGGGGCATTCCAGTTTTTATATTCATTTTTAAGAATTTCCATGAATTTGTGTATTGAGAATTTTTTTTTCATTTTTACGAAGTCAGTCAATTTAATTTCAAAAATAATGTATCAGTCATAAACATATAGCCTCTTAACCCTTGATGTTATTGATGATACAATTTCATAATTTATTGTACCAATCTGTTTTGCATGATAATCTGCTGAAATTTCATTATCCCTGTCTTTTCCTATGATTGTTGCATATTCTCCAGGTGTTACATTTTTTATATCTGTAATATCGGCAACGCACATATCCATACATATTGTTCCTCTTAAAGGGGCTTTTTCACCATTTATCAAAACATATGTTTTTGATGATAAAAGTCTTTGAAATCCATCAGCATATCCAATGGCAATTATTGCAAGCCTTGAGTCTTTTTTTGCAAACCATGTTCTGCCATAGCTTACAGAAGAGCCTTTTTTTACATTTTTTACCTGAACTATTCTTGCTTTAAGGCTCATTGCAGGCTGGAGTTTAACAATATTTCTGTTTATATCCAGGGAAGGGTAGAGCCCATAAATTGCAATTCCCGGTCTTACCATGAAATTTCTTGACTGCTTTATATTCATGAGGGCAGCACTGTTTGCACAATGTTTATATTGAAAATCAATATTGTTTTTTTTAAGTATATCCAATACAGATTGAAATTTTGACATTTGTAAAAGAGCATATTCGCTGTCTTTTTCATCTGCGGTTGCAAAATGGGTAAATATCCCAACCGGGTTTATATTGGAAAGCTCCATGATTTTTATTATTTCTGAAAAAATTTCTTTTTCCGTTCCGTAAATACCAACTCTTCCCATGCCGGTATCCACTTTAATATGAACATTTATATTTTTATTTATTTCTTTTGCCTTTGCAGAAATCATTTTTGCTGTTTTATAATCATATACCGAAATATCTATATTGTTTTCTGCTGAATCTTTTATTGAATCTTCCCATGGGCAGCCAAGGGTTAAAACAGGGCATGATATATTATTTTCCCTTATTTTTAATGCTTCTTTATTTCTTGCAACACCAATGAAGTCCGCCCCGTTTTTTAAAGCAGCTTTTGCAGTCTCAACAGCGCCATGACCGTATCCATCAGCTTTTACAATGGCCATCAGCCTGTTTTCTGAGCCGGCAAGCTTTTTTAGATTTGAAATATTTTGTCCAATTTTTGATAAATTTATTTCTGCAAAGGTTTCATATTTATTCATATTTTAGAATACGCACTTGTTTACATAAAAAAATCAGATTAATTTACAAATTTTAACAAATTTCACTGCTGTTTTTTTAAAATTTCTCATTTCATCTTCTGTATAATCCTCAAATGAATTGAAGAAATCTTTTTTATACACATTATCCCGTTTAAATGTCTGCAGATAATAATTATCTGCTCCTTTTATATGCTCAAAAATTTCCATGCAGTTTGTTTTGGTTATAAATGGTTTTGCACAGGTTGTTCTGAACAGATAGTCGGTTTCTGCATTCATTAAAAGATTTATAGAGCTTTCAAGTTTTTCTGCAATGTCTTTTTCATAAGTAAGTTCTTTATAATTACTAAAAGGTGCTTTTATATCCATTGCAAAAAGATCCACAAGTTTTTTTTCCACAAGTTTTTCTAAAATTTCGGGTCTGCTCCCATTGGTATCCATTTTCAGCGGGAAACCCATTTTTTTTATTTCCCCTGCAAAATCTATTATATCCTTTTGAAGGGTTGGCTCTCCTCCTGTTATAACAACACCATCTATAAAACCTTTTCTTGAGTTTAAAAAGGATAATATTGAGTCTGTATCAACAGAATCATCATTTTTTTCAAAGGAGATGAGTTCGTGGTTGTGGCAATAAGGGCATTTAAAATTACATCCTTTTGTAAATATCACTGAAGATATTTTTCCGGGATAATCTATAAGAGAATTTTTCTGGAAACCGCCTAAAATCATAAATTAAAATCCATATAAAATAAAAAGTAATTGTTCAGTTTAAATTTGAATGTCTGGTGAATTTTTTCAGCTGAATAGTTACAATAAAAAACCCTTCCCTGGTGAACAGAGAAGGGCAGATTTGACTATAATAATAAATCAGGATGCTTCAACATTGAAAACCTTACGTTTTTCAAACTCTGTCAGTTTTCCGTTATTCCACTGGTGAACAGGCCGGAGATAACCAACAACCCTTGAATATACTTCTGTATAATCTCCGCATTCAGGACAGGTTCCATGCTCTCCTGTTATATATCCGTGTGAAGAGCATACACTGAAAGTCGGGGAAAGAGTAAAATAGGGCAGCCTGAAATTTTCAGATATTTTTCTTACAAGATTTTTGGTAGTTTCAGGATCTTTTACCTCTTCTCCAAGGAAAAGGTGAAATACTGTTCCACCTGTATATCTTGTTTGCAGGTCATCTTGAAGTGACAAGGCTTCAAAGATATCATCTGTATAATTTACAGGAAGCTGTGATGAATTTGTATAAAATGGCTCTTTGCCGTTTTTATAATCATTTTCGTTTGCACAGACTATTTTAGGATATTTCTTCTTGTCTTTCAGTGCAAGACTGTATGATGTTCCCTCGGCAGGAGTTGCTTCAAGGTTGAAAATATCTCCTGTTTCCTCCTGGGTTTCTTCCATTCTTGACCTCATATGATCCATTATTTCAATGGCAAAGGCCTTTCCTTTTGGAGTTCCAATATCTTCTCCAATAAAATTAAGGCATGCTTCATTCATTCCGTTGATACCAATTGTTGAGAAATGATTTTTCCAGAAAAGTCCTGTTCTTTCCTTTATATTTCTAAGATAGAATTTGGAATATGGATAAAGATTTCCGTCTGTGAATTTTTCAAGAACCTTTCTTTTTATTACAAGGCTTTCCTTTGAAAGGGAAATAAGCTGGTCAATTCTTGCAAACAGATCATTTTTATCAGTTGCCAGATGGGCAACTCTTGGAAGGTTGAGGGTTACAACTCCTATTGAGCCTGTAAGGGGGTTTGCTCCAAAAAGACCGCCGCCTCTTTTTTTGAGTTCCCTGTTGTCAAGACGAAGTCTGCAACACATGGACCTTGCGTCTTCAGGACTCATATCTGAATTTATAAAATTGGAAAAGTAGGGTATTCCATACTTACCTGTCATTTTCCATACAGGTTCCAGAGTCTTGTTATCCCAATCAAAATCTTTTGTTATATTATATGTTGGAATTGGGAATGTAAAAACCCTGTCCTTTGCATCACCTTCCATCATGATTTCTGCAAAAGCCTTGTTTAAGAGATCCATTTCAGCCTGGAATTCTCCATAGGTTTCATTTAAAGGTTTTCCGCCTATTATTACAGGAGTGTCCTTTAAAACAGATGGAGGGTTAAGATCCATTGTTATATTGGTGAAAGGAGTCTGGAATCCAACTCTTGTGGGAATATTGATATTGAATACAAATTCCTGTATTGCCTGCTTTATTTCCTTGTAGGACAGTTCATCGTATCTTATAAATGGAGCAAGCAATGTGTCAAAGTTTGAAACTGCCTGTGCTCCTGCTGCTTCACCCTGTAATGTATAGAAAAAATTTACAAGCTGTCCAAGGGCTGATCTGAAATGTTTTGGAGGTGCTGATTCAATTTTTCCTGCAACTCCTTTGAATCCTTCCAGAAGAAGGTCCTGAAGATCCCATCCAACACAATATACTGATAAAAGGCTTAGATCATGAATATGGATATCACCGTTTTTATGAGCTGCTCTTATCTCTGGAGGATATATTCTGCTCAGCCAGTATTCTGAAGTAATGTCAGATGAAATATAATTGTTAAGTCCCTGCAGAGAATAGCTCATATTGCTGTTCTCTTTTATTTTCCAGTCCATTTTTTTAAGATAATTGTCAACAAGATCCACACTTTTTTTTCTTGCCAGATTTCTTATTTGAGAATGCTGTTCCCTGTAAATTATATAAGCCTTGGCGGAACGATAATATGGAGAATCAAGAAGAACTCTTTCAACAATATCTTGAATATCTTCAACTTCAGGCTCACTTCCAAGTCTCATTTCTCTTGCAAGGCTCAGAACTCTCAATGTAAGTTTTTTTGCCTCTTTTATTTCAAACTCGCCTGTTGCTTCTCCAGCTTTTTTTATAGCATTTGTAATTTTAGAAGGATCAAAATCAACAATCCTGTTATCTCTCTTTATTATTTTTTCAAACAATGCTATTCTCCTTTATGTAAGTAATTGTGATACTATATATTTGGTGCTTTTTATTTATTTATACAATATATAGTATGGTGCTGATAAAAAGTCAACAAGATTTATTTAAAAAAATTAGGTGGGCTCAAGTTTATGAAATCAGAAGAAAAAAATTTTACAGGAAGAATAATTCCACCATGGTATGATTCAGATCTGCTTTGTATTATACTGATAAATTTTTCAGTTATTATATTTTCTTTTGGTATTTCAGGAGTTTTTATTGCCCTTGGTCGTGAAGAGTCATATATTTTTTTAAAGATTCCTCTAATTATGACGATATTATCTTTTTATCTTTGCTTTTCAGTATCACTTAGACTGTTAAAGCGCAGAAAGGTTAATAAGGAGCTGGAATCCATGTCTTACAGGTAAATCAATCAGGATTGGTTTTGCAGTAATTAAAAATCATTTAACCTGTCTTTTAGCTAGATCAAAATATATTACAGCTGTAAAAGATTTCTTTTTAACTTTTTTTAAGATATAAATAATGTAATGTATAAATTGTTTTAGCAGCTGATTAATAAGTTTAATCATGTGGTATATAAATCAGGAGAGTAAAAAAATGGCAGCAAAAATTGGAGTTGTTACAGAAATAAAGGGCAATTATTATGCCATAGATAAAGATGGTAATATCAGAGTTCTCAAGTCTGGAGACCCTGTATATGAGGGAGATGAGGTCAGATATGAACCACCGGGTGATGGGGAATTTGTATCTGAATCAACTCAGTCTCAAGATAAGTATATAATTATTGAAGATATACGAACTTCCAAGTTATATTACATTTCAGATGAAGGATATATGTATTTTGATTCTCAGGATCTTGGAAGTGATGCCGCAAAGGTGGATCAAACCTCTGTTCTTAATAAACCTGAAGAAACAGATTTATTTGATGATCAATCAGGCGACCCTTTTTCCAATGGTGTTCTTGCAGAGCTTGAGACTTTTTTTTCCATACCTGACGCCATGGCTGAGCCTGTTATTTTTCCAGTTGTACCAGAAAAAGACCCGGAATCGGAAGAAGGTTCAACATCTGTTGTAAATACTGCACCGGTAATTACAGGAGAGGAAACATCAGGTAATATTAACGAGATTACAGACGGCTCGACTGAAGAAAACATTGTTGTCCATAAATTATCTGGTAAAATGGATTACACAGATCTTGATACCAATGACAGCCACACATTGACTTTCAGTCCAAAAGATAATGACTATAAAGGAAATTTCACAGCCAGGATTGAAAATGGTGAGATAGTCTGGGATTTTAATGTAGAAGATAAAAATATTGATATTTTAAAAGAGGGCGAAAGTTTAACTCAAATTTATACCATAACCCTTGATGACGGAAATGGCGGTACTGCTGTAAAAGATGTTGTTATAACCATTAATGGCTCTAACGACGCACCAGTGATTACTTCTGCTCCTGATGATGCTTCAGGCAGTGTGACGGAAAATGCTGGAACCAGCACTGTCAGTGGAACTCTCTCCTTTTCAGATGTTGATGCTGACTCTACAGCAGTTTGGTCTTTAGTGGAGAATAATGGTACTTATGGTTCCATATCAATTAATCCTGACACAGGTGAATGGACATACACTCTGGATAACAGTCTTGGCGCCACCCAGGCCCTTAAGGAAGGAGAAACAAAGACCGAGACCTTTACCGCCACCGTAACAGATGAAAATGGTGCCACCGTTTCCCAGACCATTACTATCACTATTAACGGTTCCAATAATGCTCCTGAGATAACCTCTGATGCGTCTTCAGCTCAAGGGAGCCTCACAGAAGATGAGGCCATCACTACCACCAGCGGAACGCTTACAGCTTCGGATGCTGATGTGGATGCAACATCAACCTGGTCAGTTACAGGTTCCAGCGACTATGGCACCATAAGCATTGACCCAGCCACAGGTGAATGGACATACAACCTGGATAACAGTCTTGATGCCACCCAGAACCTTGATGAGGGCGATATTGTCACCGAGACCTTTACGGCCACAGTGACGGACGACAATGGGGCCACAGCCACCGAGACCATTACTGTTACCATCAAGGGCACCAATGACGTGCCAGAGATTACCTCTGGTGAAGATGCTGCCAGTGGCGAGGTCGTGGAGGCTGGTCATCTTGATAATGGAACCGTGGTTCCAGGTACGCCTTCTGTGAGCGGAACCCTTACCTCTTCGGATGTGGATGAAGACGCCACTGCTACCTGGTCTGTTGCAGGTACCAGCGACTATGGCACCATAAGCATTGACCCTGCCACAGGTGAATGGACATACAACCTGGATAACAGTCTTGCTGCCACACAAGCCCTCAAGGAAGGCGAGAGTGTTGAACAGACTTTTACGGCTACAGTAACTGACGATAAGGGCGCAACGGCCACGCAAGAAATTACCATTACCATCAATGGCACCAACGACGCACCCGTAATCACCTCCAATGCTGCTGCGGCAACAGGCAGTGTTACCGAAGCAGGAAGTAACGATGACGGAACAG
>PDWJ01002441.1_pt1 | contig 20817 bp, 14 predicted proteins | sample 1430881 | NCBI WGS metagenome assembly PDWJ01 (sample SAMN01162460, study PRJNA174530) | Oral metagenome, whole genome shotgun sequencing project. | biome: Marine environment; feature: Marine mammal; material: Swab sample of the gingival sulcus; isolation source: swab sample of gingival sulcus... | reverse complement strand
AATTTTTTATTCAAAATGATAGGGGTTAAATGCTGGCTAATTGTCTTATTTATATAGAGGTATTTACATTATTGTTTTTATTTTTTTTGATTAGATGATAGTGTAAATTCTTTTTACTAAAATATTATCTCTAACAAAAAAAACTGCATTATGAATAATTATACTGAAATCAAAAATGTACTCATCGTTTCGTTGATCTTAATTTTTTCGTATGCGCAAGCTGCTCCTGTTGATCATTCAATAATTTCTTTTCGTGGAGGTCTTTCTGATGATCTTAGTCGGAATGAAACTTTTGCTGCTATGATTCTTGTTGACCTCAATACGGGGGAATCGGCATTGGGTGTTCAGGTTTTTATGACGAATCTTGATGAAGGAGGAGTATCTTCTGCTGTTGTTGATGGGCAAGGCTATTGTTCTTTTGAAAGTTTGGATAAGGGAAATTATCGTTTATCTGTTGATTTAGAAGGTTTTAATTATTATCAGATTGATACGCTTATTGTTCAGGATTATTGGGCTTGGGAAGTGAACCTTGTCGAAGCTCTCTGCCCTCCGGTTAATCTTGCGGTAAATGTGGAGTGCGAGTCTTTAATTCTTAACTGGGAAAGTCCGGTTGATTGTTTTGATGGCATGGAAGAACCACTTCGAAGCTTTGACGCTTATAATGTATATCTGAATGGACAGTTGTATGCGGAAGGTGTTGGAGAAAATACATTTACAATTACCGATTTGGATGGGGGGATCTATCAATGTGCCGTTGCTGCTGTTTACGATTCCGGAGAGTCCGAGCTTGTTACTGATACTTTTACCGTTCCTTACTACAGAGCAGAATTAGAAGGGACTATTCAATTATGGAATGATATTTTGTTGGAATGGGAAATGCCGGAAGTTGAATCTTTAGAAATGGAAGATGAACTGGAACTTCTTGGTTTTAAAATTTCGCGCCTTTACTATCCAATTGGAGTTTATGATGTTTTAGAACCTTGTTCCATGATTTTTTCCTATCCTGCAACAGATGTAGTTAATGTTGAACTTTCTGCTAATGTTGAGACTGTAAAGGTTCTTAACGCTATTGGTCAGGTTGTTTATGCTGCAACTGTAAACGGAGGAACTCATGTAATCAATACAACTGATTTTGCTTCTGGTGCTTATGTAATCCAGACAGTAAGTAACGGTGGTGATGTTCAGAATCATAAAGTTGTTATTACTAAATAGTAACACTCAATGATATATTGTAAAAAGGGGGGCTTTCGAACCTCCTTTTTTATATTCCATTTTTTGTAAAAAATACCCTTCTCCTTTTTTTTCTCACACTTATCCGGAGATGCTTTGGTTGGCTTTGGTAAACTGCGCTTTGCTGTGTTTTGGTGTCTTGAAAATTTCGCCTTATATTTGGAATGCTAAACAGCATCGCTACAATGTTTAAAGATATTACTAAATATTTGTTTTTATTGTGTGCATTAATTTTGCATTCAATTTCTTTTGGTCAAACCATTTTACCTTCTTTCATTGCGCAGGACACTGTGCTTGCTTATCGGGACGCTCCCTATCGTATTATCAATAAGCTTACGGTTGGTGAAGGTGCTGAATTGTGTATTGATCCCGGGGTTACGATTTTTTTGGATTCGGGAGCAAGAATTCAAGTTGATGGTGGAATAATTAAGGCAATTGGAAAGGCGGATAGTACGATTAATTTTAAACTTTCGGAAACAGCATCTCCGGAGTCTCGATGGCGGTCAATAAGTGTTCGCCATTCTAAAGTTCGCTATGATGAAGATTACACTTATTTGAGTGGTAATATTATGAAACATTGTTATTTTCAGACATTTGATAGAGGTGTTGTACTGCAAAATAAGAGTAACATCATGGTTTCTGATTGTGAATTTGAGGATTTTAGTTTTATTGCTCTTTATGCCAAGTTTTCGGATAGTTGTGTGTTTATGAATAATACGATTCATGATACACCTTATTGTGGTATTCTTATTGGCTCTTATGATACTTGTGTCGATCATCGAGTGTTGAACAATCATATCTACGATTGTTTTACGGGAATATTTTTATCGGCAAATCAAGGACTTGTTGACGGGGTGAAAATTTTTGACAATGTCATTGAGGATAATACTTATGGTATTAAGTATTTGAAAAACGTTGATGAAGAAACTAATAATTCAGTATATCGAAATCAGATATTTTCTAATAATTATGGAATGGATATTTCCGGTAATTATCTGGATGTTCGTTACAATCTTTTATTTGAAAATAAAACAGCTATAAGAGTTGCCAGTTGCAACAATAATACGATTGCTCATAATTTTATTTTTGATAATACAGAGCGTGCTATTTCTTTTTGGAAGGATGCTTCGTTTAATAATGTTGATAGCAATAGAATTTACCGAAACAAGACAGGCGTGTCATTGAGAAGTGAGGACATTGCAGCTCCGGAGCAAAATAATTTTCGAAACAATCAGTTTTCCGATAACCAAGAATCGTCTTTTTTTGTTGAGGACGGTCATCTGGGGTCGTTTCTAGGTAATGATATTTACAATCACGACAATAGTGAAGAGTTTATAAATCTTTCTCGAAATGATATTTATGCCGATACAAATTATTGGGGCACTGTCTATCAGGAGCTTATTGAAGATATAATCTATGATTATTTTGATGATAGTGAATTGGGGAGAGTTTATGTTGGCGATTTTGCTGAGGAATTAATCAATCAAGAACCTTATGACCATGATTTTATTGTTACGCGGAAGAAAATAGGCGATGATGTTTTGTTGCAATGGGATAAGAAATACGATGTGATTTTTGCGGGATATAAAGTTTATTACTATCCCGGTTCGGGATATTCCTTTGATAGTGTTCATTTTACGGTCTCCGATACAAGTTTTTTAATCAAAAATTACTCGCTTGATCACGATGCCGCAGTTACGGTTCGAAATCGTTATGCCGATAATTATTTAGATATTTTGGAAGGTTTTGAAAGTTGGTATCATTTTTCAATTCCGATGCCTTATGCAGGTGAGGATGCGGAAATATGTGCGAATACTTATCATTTGGTTTCTGATGCCTTAGCACTTGCTCCGGGGCAATATTATTGGTCTACCTTGGGTGATGGAAATTTTAATGATGAAGAACAATTGAACGTTGTATATGTCCCCGGCTATCATGACAAAATTAATGGCTATGCCGATTTGGTTTTACATCAAACGATTGCAGGAAATCATTATGCTGATACATGTCGGGTAACGATAAAAGCTCTTGAAAATGTGTTTGCTGGAAATTCAACTGTTATTTATGAAGACTCTTCATTGCAAATGATTGATGCTGAAGTTGGAGAGTATACGGATTTGATATGGAGTACTTCCGGTGATGGGCATTTTGATGATCCGACAAGCTTGAATCCAACCTATTTTTGTGGGCAGCAAGAGCTTGATGACGAACAAGTTTATTTGAAATTGACCATCGAAACGCCTTGTGGAATGCTTGCCGATTCGGTATTGCTTTTAGTTAAACCGACCTACGATATTTCGGGGTGTGTGCATTTTGATAATGTGCCTTTACAGCAAGGCAGTTGTTTGTTGTTTGAAAAAAATGTGGACGGATCAGGATATAAGGCACAAAAAATTGTAAATATAGTTGCCGATGGTGAATTTCATTTTAAGAATTTGCCTGAAAGTGAATATTTGGTATATGCTATTCCCGATCCTTTTGACTATTCAGATTATTTACCTTCTTATTATGTGAATAAGATTCACTTTGGAGATGCCTATGCACTGGTTTTGAATGACAATATTTATGATGTAGATATACATTTACAAAGACCGGAAAGTAATTTCCCGAAGGGGCTCGGAAGGTTGAAAGGCGTGTATCATTATGACGACTTCAAAGTATATGAAAAAGAGATATTTGAATCGGATTGGGGCAAAATGCGCGGAGGTATGATTTCGGAAGGAAAGGCTTTGAATATGACTGTTTTGTTGATGTCTTCGACTCAAAAAGTCCTTGCCTGGACGCTGACTGATGAGCAAGGTGTTTTTACATTTGACCGTTTGCCTTATGGAACGTATTATTTGTATGCCGAAAAAGCCGGTTATGACTTGGCTTCAATGCCGGCTTTTGAGTTGACTCCCGAGCATCCCGTTAATGATCAAATTTTTATTTCGTTGACGGATAAAAGTATTCGGATCAGCTCACCGATTGCTGAAGATCATATCCAAAAATTGTCAATCTTTCCAAATCCGGGTACGGGAATTTTTGCCATAGATTATGAAAACCCAATATCTGACAGCTATTTTTTACGAGTATTTAATTCCAAAAATCAACTTGTATATTCTGAGCAGGTCGTTCCTATGTCGAAGGAATCATTTTCGCATTATTTGAATATTTCGGATTTAGGGAGTGGGCTTTACTTTTTGTCGTTAGTAGGCGAAAGAGGTGATTTTTTGAATAAGAAAATTACTTTTTTGAAGTGATCAAAGCATTTTTTCCGGCTTTCGTTATATTTGCGTTTTTAATTTCGAAGATATGCTTTCAGTAAATAATATATCAGTTCATTTTACGGGAACTTACATTTTTAAGGATGTTTCATTTTTTGCTAATGAAAAAGACCGGATAGGTCTTGTTGGTAAAAATGGAGCAGGAAAAACAACCCTCCTCAATATAATTGCGGGACTTGTTGAGCCCGAAAAGGGCGATATTACTACTCTGAAAGAGGGGCGTATCGGATATCTTCAGCAGCAAATTCGTTTGAGCAGTGCCGAAACTGTGAAAAATGAAACCCTAAAAGCCTTTAATGATGCAATTGCGTTTCGTACCGAAGCCGAAAGGATTACCAATGAATTGTCCCTTGACCGGGCGGATTATGAAAGTAAGTCTTATCTTGATTTGATAGATAAGCTGCATCATGCCAATGAGCGTTTTGAGATGTTGGGTGGAAATACGATGGAAGTCGATACCGAAAAAATCCTTTTAGGTTTGGGTTTTGAACGTTCCGATTTTGATCGTCCGATGAATGAATTTAGCGGCGGCTGGCGAATGCGGATCGAACTGGCTAAAATATTGCTTCAACGACCTGAAATATTGCTTCTTGATGAGCCTACGAATCATCTTGATATTTTATCAATTCAGTGGTTGGAAAATTTTCTAAAAAGCTATCGAGGTGTTGTTATTTTGGTTTCTCACGACCGTGCTTTTCTTGATGCCGTAACAAATAGAACCATTGAAATCACTTTCGGAAGAATTAACGATTATAAAGCTTCTTATTCAAAATATGTTGAATTGCGAGCAGAACAGCGTGAAAAACAAAAGTCGGCATACAATAATCAACAAAAACAAATTGCAGAAATAGAGCGTTTTATTGAACGATTTCGCTATAAGGATACAAAAGCAAAACAAGTGCAAAGCCGGGTGAAAATGCTTGAAAAAATGGATCGAGTGGAAGTTGATGATATGGATTTTTCTAAGATTAGCTTTCGTTTTCCTCCTGCACCTCATTCCGGCAGAATTGTGTACGAAGCCGAAAACTTATCCAAAGCTTATGATGACAAACTGGTACTTCATGATCTTGATTTTGTTATTGAAAAAGGCGAATTTATTGCTTTTGTCGGGAAAAATGGTGAAGGGAAATCAACTTTGAGTAAGATTATTGTGAATACTGTTGATTTTGAAGGTCACGGCAAGTTGGGGCACAATGTGAAAATTGGTTACTTTGCTCAAAATCAGGCGGAGTTATTGGATCAGGAAAAGACCGTTTTTTCGACAATTGATGATGTTGCAACCGGAGATCTTCGTCCAAAGGTGAAGAATATTCTTGGGAGTTTTTTGTTTAGTGGTGATGATCTTGATAAAAAAGTGAAAGTGCTTTCGGGAGGGGAGAAGTCGCGATTGGCAATTGCTCAAATGCTTCTTGATCCGGTGAACCTTCTGATTTTGGATGAGCCTACCAATCACCTTGATATGCAGTCGAAGGATGTTCTTAAAAACGCTTTGTTGCAATACGATGGCACTCTACTCATTGTGTCGCACGATAGAGATTTTTTACAAGGATTAACAAATAAGGTTTTTGAATTTAAGAATAAGAAAATCAAACAGCATATCGGGGATGTGTATGATTTCTTAAAAACCTTGGAGCTTGAAGATTTGAAAGATCTTGAATTGTTGAAAAAATCGGGACAAGGAAATAAGAATAAAAATTCGACGGATGGCAAGCTGAATTATGCCAAACAAAAAGAACTGGATCGACAACAAAGTCGTCTTAAAAAGAAGATTAAACATTCCGAGGATTTAATTGCTTCTTATGAAGAAAAGCTTGCAGAATTAGACCAAATAATGGCAAACCCGGAGAAACATCCGGATAAGTTTTCCGATGGAACGCTCTACGAAACGTATGAAAAATTAAAGCAAGATTTGGATTGTGAGATGCAAAACTGGGAAAACTTGCATCTTGAACTGGAGGCTTAGTCTTGGTGTTTTGTCCTTTAAATATTTGCCCGGAAAGTCAGACTTTTGTACTATACTGTCAAATTTGACAAGCTTCAAAGTCGAACAATCCGGGCAAACAACTCTCCAAAAAAACATTCAGTTTTATGGAAAGGAATTATTTGTCGCGGTGAATAAGTTTTCGAGCAAAAGAAACAAACTCTGATTTCTTTTCGGAATCAGGGCTTAGGTTTTCGAGATTCGAAATGGCGAGTTTATAATATTCTTCCATTCGTTCTTCGGTAATTTTGTCGACCCCCAGCTTTAAAAAGATCTTCTTTACAGCTTCAACTTTTTCATTGAAATCAAAATCCGTAGCTGAATAGTAATGTTTAAGGTCTTCAAGGTCTTTGCCTTTTGCCAATTCTAATGCTTTAAGATAAAGGAAGGTTTTTTTGTTTTCAAAAATATCCCCTCCGGTTTTTTTACCAAACACTTCTTCATCGCCAAAAGAATCCAAGAAGTCATCTTTTAGTTGGAATGCCAATCCAATATGAATACCAAAATCGTAGATATTTTGTAGATCAGCTTCTTTAGCTCCGGCAATTAGTGCACCGGCTTTTAGGCTGCATGCTATTAATACTGCCGTTTTTAAGCGAATCATTTCCATGTATTCAGGAATGGAAACCTGATTCATGGTTTCAAAGTTCATGTCGTACTGCTGTCCTTCACAAACTTCGATGGCTGTTTGGTTGAAAACGTCCAATACCGGAGGCAACAGTGCCGGCTTGGTTAAGGAAACTGCCTTATAGGCTTCGGCAAACATTGTGTCTCCCGAAAGGATGGCTACGTTACTATTCCACTTTCTATACACGGTTGGCTTTCCTCTTCTGATTGGAGCATTGTCCATAATGTCATCGTGAAGCAGCGTGAAGTTATGGAAAATTTCTATGCCCATCGCTGCGGGTATGCAATCCTTAATATCGCCATCAAACAAATCGGTAGCCATTAAAGCAAGAAGCGGTCTAAGTCGTTTTCCTCCCAAGTCCAAGGTGTATTCAATCGGTTCGTACAAGGCTCTGGGTTGCTCAGGAAAGCGAATGTTGGCTATTTCTTTCTTGATTATTTCTTGCAATTCTTGAATTTTGTACATCGCTTAAGATTTGTCATCAATGAGTTTTAGCAAATATTTTCCATAGCCACTTTTTAGAAGCGGTTCAGCCAGTTTGCGCAATTGCTTATCATCAATAAAGCCGAGGTGATAGGCAACTTCTTCAATACATCCAATCTTTAACCCTTGTCTGCTTTCAATAACTTCAACAAACTGTCCGGCCTCAATCAAGGATGCAAAAGTACCGGTATCTAACCATGCGGTACCGCGACTCAAAATTCCGACTTTGAGTTTTCCTTTTTCGAGATAATGCTTGTTCACATCCGTAATTTCATACTCTCCACGTGCACTTGGTTGAATGTTTTTTGCAACTTCAACCACTGAATTGTCGTAGAAATATAAGCCCGGAACGGCGAAGTTGGATTTGGGTTTCTCAGGTTTTTCTTCGATGGAAACCGCTGTTTTATTTTCATCAAATTCCACAACTCCGTAACGTTCAGGGTCAGAAACGTGATAAGCAAAAACGACACCACCATCGGGGTCGCTATTTTTCATCAACAGATCTTGCAAACCGCGACCATAGAAAATATTATCACCCAACACGAGGGCAACCTTATCATCGCCAATGAAATCTTCACCAATGACGAATGCCTGAGCAAGTCCATTTGGTTTTTCCTGAACTTTGTAAGAGAACTTACACCCCAAATTACTGCCATCACCCAATAGTCGTTCAAAATTTGGTAAGTCTTGTGGTGTGGAAATGATTAATATCTCATTTATTCCTGCCATCATTAATATTGATAGCGGGTAATAAATCATTGGTTTATCGTAAATAGGCATTAGTTGCTTGCTTACAGCTAAAGTAAGAGGATGTAGACGTGTGCCTGAACCTCCCGCCAAAATGATTCCTTTCATAGTAATGGATTTTTATCAATAGTAAAATTATAAATATTATTGCTTTGTTTTTTCAATTTCTAGTTCGTCCAAATCAATATCATCTTCTTCATCAAAGATAAACAATAATGGCTCTTTAAAGGATTTTGTTGTAATTCTTTTGTCAAGACTTAATAATAATGACGGAAGAACAAACAAGTTTGCAAGTACTGCAACAATCAATGTGAATGATACGAGGTAGCCCAGAGCTTCTGTTCCACCAAAGGTTGACTGGGTGAATATTGCAAATCCGAAAAACAACACAATGGAAGAGTATGTCATGCTGAAACTTGTTTCTTTCAAAGCATTTAATACTGATTTTTTTATATTCCAATCATTGTTTTTCAGCTCCATCCTGTACCGTGAGAGGAAATGGATGGCGTTGTCAACAGAGATTCCCAGTGCAATATTGAATATTAAGATAGTCGTTGGTTTAATCGGAATATCAGTGAACCCCATCAATGCTGCGGTTAATAAAAGCGGGAAAATGTTTGGCGTTAACGAAACGGCGATCATCTTTCCGGAAGTGAATAGCAAAGCCATCAATCCGGCAATAATGATGATTGCCAAGAGCAAACTTTGCGCTAGGTTTGATAGTAGATAGCTCGTACCTTTTAGGAATACAACACTTGACCCTGTGATGGTTACTTCATATTTTTTGGGATTGAAGATCTTATCAATCATTGGCATAAGATCATCCTTTATTTCTTGCATTCGTTTGGTTCCGATGTTTGCCATCTGGACACTAATGCGCGTTTTGCTCAAATTGCTGTCAACAAAAGAATCAATGATTGTTTTTTTATTACCTTTTTGATCAAGAGGTACATACGATAAAATAAAATTCTTTTCTTGATTTCCCGGCAGACTGTAATATTTAGGTTTGTTATTGTAGAATGCCATTCTTGCTGTTTTTGCTACTTCGGCAATAGACAGTGGTTTTGATAACTCAGGATATTTTGAGAGGCTGTCCTGAAGACGCGCAATTTTCTTTAATGTCGAAGTGCGCAATACTCCATTAGGTTTTTTAGTGTCTATTATAATTTCTAAAGGCAAAATACCATTCACCTGTTCCTCCATATAGAGAATGTCTTTATAGACTTTGCTGTCTTTGGAGAGATCACCAATCATTCGTCCGGTTGTTTTAAGCTTACTAATGCCGATTGCAGCAATGATAATTGCAATAAAACTAACGCCGTAAACAATAAATCGGTGTTTCAGATTGACATTGATAATAAAATCAATAATCTTTGATGTGAAATTGTTTTCAAGGTGTTTTACAGACTTCTCATCAGGGTCGTCCATAAAAGAATAAATGATCGGTACTAAAAATATGGACAAAAAGAATACAGCCATAATATTGACGAAGGCGGTAATACCAAATTCCATCAACACCTTGTTTCCTGTAATAATAAATGCTGCAAACCCCGTAGCAGTGGTTAAATTTGTTAGAAAGGTTGCATTCCCCACGCGCTGTACAACTCTTGATAAGGCTTTGATTTTATTGCCGTGCATTTTATATTCTTGATGAAACTTATTCACCAGAAAAATACAATTTTCAACTCCGATGATAATTAAAAGCGGAGGCAAAATGCCCGACAAAACCGTAATTTCGTATCCTAATAAAGGAACAGAGCCAAACACCCATATAACGCTAATGCCAACGATAATCATTGGGATAATTACGGATTTATAACTTCGGAAAAATAATAATAAAGCTATAGAAGCAATAGCCATAGATAACAAAACAAAAAGAAGTAACTCATCCTGAACAAGGGTTGTTGTAATCGTTCGAATGTAAGGAAGTCCACTGTAATGAAGTTCAATACCGTATTTATCTTCAAAGCTTTTACACACATCATGTATAGCAATAACCACTTCTTCACGATCTTTACTGGCAATATATTGTTTGTCCAGTGTAATCATCATCAAGGTTGATTGATTTTTGAGGTTATAAAGCAATTCATCATAGAGTGGTTGGTCGAAGATAACTTCGAGTAAGGAATCAAGCTCTTTTTGTGAATTGGGTTTGCGGTTTACGATCGGTTTAAAGTCGAATTTTTTTATCGAATCATTACGCTCCAGTCTGTAAAGACGACTTAATGATAAAACCTCATTTACTCCCTTGCAATTTCTGATTGTATCGGAAAGATCATGCCAATCGTTAAACATTTCAAGTTTAAAAATTTCCGGAGATTTTATTCCGATAAACATCACCGCACCATCTTCTCCGAACGTGTTTTTGAACTTTTCGTAGTTGATGATGGTAGTATCAGTTTGCGGCAACATCTGAATCATTTTATAGGACAACTTTGATTGCAAACCAAAGTAAGCCATGAATAGTGTTAATATTGTGATTCCTATAATGTTAGCTATTCTGTAACGTAAAATAAACCGTACTGCGTATTTCCACATAAACCTCGAATCCTTTTTGAACTATGTCTTAGCTATCATAACAGCCTTTGCAAGAAAATTCCAAATACTTCGTTACACGCATTTTGAAAAATAGTGCAAACTGAAAGCAAAAGTAAGCAAGTTTACATTTCTTGCAGGCACCAAATACCTCTATCTCTATTGAAACGGCGAATTTACACATTTCCTTGCTAATTATGAAATCATCTTTTGTTGATCAATTTATTCATAATGAGTATATTTTAATTTTTTTTAAGAAGTGTAGTTTTAGGATATGTACATATTTTCTATTTTTAAAAAATATTATTTTGGTTATTGACGTTCTTTATTATGAGGATCTTAGCCCTGATAAAGAAGCTTGAATAGTATTTGTTTAAGTTCTAAATGATACGGAAAACAGAATTTCAGATTATGAGACGGAACGTTTATTTTATTTTTATTGCTGTTGTAATTATTGCAGCAATGGTGTACATATTTACAAAAGGCGGTAAGGATCGTGCTGCCATTCTGACGGCAGAGGTTGAATTTGGGAAGTTTGATGTGGAAGTTACTACAACAGGGGAGTTGAAGGCGATAAACTCAAACAGGATAAAAGGTCCGGGAGGTTTAAATACTTACGGGATTTATAATTTGAAGATTTTAGATATTGTTCCTGACGGTACTGTTGTGGATTCAGGACAATGGGTTGCCGACGTTGACCGAACACCCATTCAAACAAAAATTAACGCGCTGAAAAGTGAGATGGAAAAGTTTGAATCGCAGCTTACAAAGACAAAAATTGATACTTCGATTAATATGCGGGCTGCCCGGAGCGAAATACGAAATTTACAGTGGAGTGTTGATGAAAATAAACTTAAAGTGGAACAGTCTAGCTTTGAGCCAAAAGCAACACAACGTCAATTGAGGATTAGTCTGGAAAAAAGTCAACTGGCTCTGGAACAAGCAAAAAAGAACCTTAAACTTAAACAGGAAAAAGCTGAAGCAAATATTACCGAGGCAATGGCTAATTTTTCAGCAACAAAGAATAAACTTGAATCAATCCGGAAAATTAGTGATCAGTTTACCATTTTAGCACCCAAAAACGGGATGGTGAATTATTATACTTCGTGGAGAGGAAAACGTGAAGCCGGTTCAGAATTTGATGTTTGGGATAATGTAATTGCATTGCTGCCCGATCTTTCAAAAATGAAATCTAAAACTTATGTGAATGAAATTGACATTCGAAAGGTGAAAAAAGGTCAATCTGTTCATGTCATTATTGATGCTTTCCCTGATAATGTTTATGAAGGGGAGGTTACATCCGTAGCAAATATTGGTCAAACCATAAGGAACTCATCGGCGAAAGTTTTTGAAGTCGAAATTATTTTAAACAGTAGCGACTCCATTATGAAACCTGCAATGACTACACAAAACAGGATACTCACCGCTTCTTACGATAGTGTGCTGTTTATTCCGCTTGAGGCAGTTTTTAGTAACGATAGTATTTCCTACGTTTACTCGGATGGGGTTCGTAAAGAGATCGAGTTGGGTGAAAGTAATGAAAATCAGATTATTGTTAAGGGTGGTCTTGAAATGGGAGATATGGTGTTGCTAAAAGAACCGGACAATATTGACAGTTATGAAATTGTAGAATTGAAAAAATAGCAGCGTGGATCGGTATTATTATATTTTTAATATAGCGCTTGAAGCCGTTATTGTTAACAGGGTTCGTTCTATTCTGACAGCATTGGGGATTATTTTTGGTGTGGCTGCCGTAATTTCCATGATGGCTATTGGTACGGGTGCGCGGCAAGAGATTCTTGATCAAATGAAATTGGTGGGCGTGAACAATATTATTATTACACCAATAGAAAAAAATCTGAAAGAAGGAAAGGACACAAAAGCCGGGGAGCAACAACAGAATAAGTTTTCTCCCGGATTGAATAACCGGGATGTATTGAGCATTCAAAAGTTTATTCCTTCGGTGGATAAAGTTAGTGCCGAAGTGATCTTTGAAACCGACATTGTCAGCAATGATGTTCGCAAACCCGGAAAATTAATCGGTGTTTCTGAATCCTTTTTTGATGTGTTCAATCTGAAGGTTGCCAAGGGAACGAAGTTTTCGCGTTTACAAATTGAGAAGGGTGCTCCGGTGTGTGTTATCGGCCCGGAACTCAGAGCAAGTTATTTCAAAGGTAAAAACCCCATTGGTGGCTATATAAAATGTGGTAAGCAATGGTTTAAGGTAATTGGTGTTTTGGAAGGTAAGGGGATAAGCAAAGAAAATTCTAAGGAATTTAAGATTACGAATACGGATAAAAATGTGTATGCTCCCCTTCAAACGGTATTGTTGCGTTATAGAGATCGTTCGGTTATTAATCAATACTCTGTCAACAGAGGAAGGCGTGGCGGAGGAGTGAATAATAATTTTACGACCATAAACCAACTGGATAAGATTGTAGTTCAAGTAGATGATTCGGAAAACTTGACAGCCACCGAAGATGTTATCCGCCGAATGTTGTTGAGAAGGCATAATGGCATTGTTGATTTTAAAATTACTGTTCCTGAATTGTTGTTGAAGCAGGAGCAAAAAACAAAAGATATTTTTCAGATAGTCTTGGTTGCCATTGCCGGGATTTCTTTGATTGTCGGGGGTATCGGTATTATGAATATTATGTTGGCATCTGTGATGGAGCGAATCCGAGAGATAGGTACTCGAAGAGCTACGGGAGCAACGAAAAGAGACATTATCTTGCAATTTTTGACTGAGGCTATCTTAATTAGTGTTACAGGAGGTGTTTTGGGAATTGTGTTGGGTATTTTCTTTGCAGAGATGATTACGCAATTTACGGATATTAATACAATCATTTCTCCAATATCGATATTGATTTCTTTTGGTGTATCTGCTTCCATTGGAATTTTATTCGGATATATGCCGGCAAAAAGAGCTGCCAAAATGGATCCGGTAGAATCATTGAGATACCAGTAGTGAAACATGTTCACGAGTACGGTCGACTATCGTTTGGAGTGATCGGTGTTTTTTTTTGTTTTATTGGTTGTAAATCAATGGTTTGATGTTTTTAATATTGATTTATTTTGTTATGCCGATTTCAAGAATTTCATCAATGATGCTTCGATCATTCATTAATCTTGGCACTTTGTGTTGACCTCCTAATTTGCCCTTTTTTCGTAACCACTTGTAAAAAGTTTGTGCTTGAGCCTGATGAATAATGGGTTTGCGCAACACCATGTTGTTGTAGCGTTTTGCTTCATAGTCGGAGTTTAAACTTTTTAGGGCAGTATCTAAAGTTTCGGTGAAATAATCAATGTTGTTGGGCTTTTTTTTGAACTCAATCACCCATTCATGAACAGCATTCTTGTCGTCATAGAATAGAGGAGCCACTGTGTAATCAATAATTTCAGCATTGCTTCGTTCGCAAGCGGTTTTGATAGCCTTGTCTGAGTTATCAATAATCAGTTCTTCGCCTACGGCATTTACGAAACTTTTTGTTCGTCCCGTTATTTTGATTTTGAACGGAGATGTGGAGGTGAATGTGATTGTATCACCAATCATGTATCGCCACAAACCACCATTAGAACTGATAATCATTACATAATTAACTCCGATTGATACTCCTTCCAAAGGAATGGTGTTAAGCTTTCCTTCATTAAAATCTTGAACCGCAATAAATTCAAAGAAAATGCCATAGTCCAACATGAGCAGCATGTCATCTTTTGAAGCATCGTTTTGAATGCCAAAGAAACCTTCTGAAGCATTGTAGGTTTCCATATATTTCATTTCGGGTGAAGGTATAAGTTTTTGAAATTGTGATTTGTAGGGCTTAAAAGAAACGCCGCCATGGAAGAATACTTCAAGGTTAGGCCAAACCTGATTGATATTTGATTTTCCGGATATTTCTAATACTTTATGCAATAAAACCAAAGTCCATGAAGGTACGCCTGTGATACTTGTAACATTGTGATTAATTGTTGATTCTGCCATCAGGTTGATTTTGTTTTCCCATTCGTCCATCAGGGCAATTGATAAGTTTGGCGTTACCATGATTTGATATAAAAAGGGCATGTTTTGCATCAAGATCGCCGACAAGTCTCCAACATAATAAGAAGACTCGTTCACTTCTTGGAGTTTGTGACTACCACCCATAACGAGGGATTTTCCATTGAAAATCTCCGCATTCGGGTTGTTGTTAAAAAATAAACTCAGCAGGTCTCTTCCGGCGTTGTAGTGGCAGTCGCGCAAGGATTCGTTTGTCATCGGAATGTATTTACTTTTATCCGAGGTAGTTCCTGAGGATTTGGCAAACCATTTTACCTCTGTCGGCCATAGTAGGTTTCGTTCGCCTTTCATGATTCGTTCAACATAGGGTTTTATGTCCTCATAGGTTTGGATGGGTACTTGCTCTTGGAAATCTGTATATTTTGTGATTTTTGAAAAGTTGTGTTTTTGACCAAATTCTGTAGATGCGGCAGTGTGAATTAAGCTTTTGAACAATTCATTTTGAACGTCAATAGGATATTTCATAAAAAGCTCTATTTGATGGATTCGCTTTTTTAAAATCCACGAAACAACTGAGTTGAAAAGTGTCATGTCGTTAGAGTTTATCTGTCTTGTCAAATATACATAATTCGTGTATATAGAATTTAGAATATCAAAATTTTTAGGATAATTTTGTGTTTTATAGTAATTCAGTTAAAAAAAATGACATGACGCATTGTTTTGCAAATTGTAAGGTGAACCTGGGCTTGAATATTGTGTCCAAGCGTGAGGATGGTTTTCATAATATAGAAACGGTATTTTATCCGGTATCTTTGTATGATATTATTGAGATTGAAGAGGTAAAGCAGGGAGAAACGGTGTTTACTTCGAGTGGCTTGGAAATACCCGGAGACCCTACGTCTAATTTGATAATGAAGGCTTTGGAGTTGATTTCTAAAGATTTTGACCTTCCAAAGTTGAAGATACATCTGCATAAGGTTATCCCTATGGGCGCAGGTTTGGGAGGGGGCTCTTCTGATGCTGCTGCTTTTCTTTCGCTTCTCAATAGGGAGTACAAACTTGGTTTGACGCAAGATCAGTTGATGGATTATTGTCGTTGCCTGGGAAGCGATTGCGCATTTTTTATAAAAAATCAGCCTGTTTTTGCAACCCAAAAAGGTGACCGCTTTGAAGATTATGATTTGGATCTTACGGCATATAAAATTGTCATTGTGAAACCTGAAATACATGTTTCTACTCAGGAAGCTTATGCTTCCGTTCAAGTTTGTGCCCCTTCATTTTCGATTAAGGAGCTTCTTAAAAGCAGTCCTGAAAATTGGAAAGGACGCTTGGTGAATGATTTTGAAGATTCTGTTTTTTCGTTGTATCCCGAAATTGGAGAAATTAAGGATCGGCTTTATGCACACGGAGCTTTGTATGCCTCAATGAGTGGAAGCGGATCGGCTGTTTTCGGAATATTTAAAAGTGTTCCGGATGAACTGTCAGGTATGTTCGAGGGCATGTTTTATTGTCAAATGAGTTTAATCTGATTGTGGCATCGTAATGATGAAGGAACTTCCTCGTTGGGGAGCCGTCGATACACGAATGCTGAACCCGTGGCTGTCCAGAATGTTTTTAACAATTTCTAAGCCAAGTCCTGACCCCTTTTCACCATAAGTGCCTTTGGTTGTTTTTCTGTAATTCGGACTAAACATTACCTCGGTTTGTTCTTTCGTCATTCCGATACCATCGTCACTAATGATAAATATTGTTTTTTTGTTGTATTGATGTGCATTAATTTTGATTGTACCGTATTGATGCGTGAATTTTACGGCATTGCCCAACAGGTTGTTGATTACTTGATTGAACAAGGCGTCATCCACGAATACTGTCAGGTTTTCCGGAACATTGTTTTCAAAGGAAATGTTCTTGTTTGAAATGTTTTTTCTGTGAACCAAGTACGCGTTTTCTACGGCTTTTTTAAGCTTTATGTGCTTTCGATTTACTTTGAAGTTTCCTAACTCCAGATTTGACCAGTGATATATCTTAGAGTTGTAGTCGAGCAATCGTTGTAATTCTTCTTTTAAATTTTGCATCATGCTTTGATGAAACTCATCAAAAGAATTCATAATTTGTTTATTCGAAGTGAATAAGTCGGCAATGCCAAGTAATGATGTGATCGGGTTTCTTAAATCATGCGAAACAATTGATACAAATTGATCTTTGAAATCCAGTAGTCGTTTCAGATCTTGTTCTGTTTTTTCCAGTTTTTCATAAGTCAGCGTCAATTCTCGGGCTTTCTGTACGACTTTCTGTGTAAGGTTGACTTCTGTTGTGGGTTCTTCGATTAGCAAGTAGTTCGACTCATCAATTCTGAAAGCGGTGGCTTGTAAGTGAATCTCATTGTCAATGGTTGAGTTTTCTGTCCATATTGATGATTTGATAATTTTTGATTTTTTTGTTTCCCACACGGGGGCAGCCTCAAGTTCAAAATATTCAATAAAAGGTATGAACGTGCTTAAATCCTCATTCTTAGGATTGTATTTTGGAAAAGTATTGGTGAACCAAGTTGGAAGTTTTCCTTGCAAAAGAAATTTGTTGGTTCCGGTTTTTTTAAAAAAGGCATAGCCTAAGGTTTCAATTATTTTGTAGGTTAATTGATCGGTATATTTCGTCTTGATTTCTTTTTCGTAGTTTGCCTTATTAATCGGTTGTAGAAAGGTGCGTAAGGACTCATATTCTTTATTTTTGTTAATAAAAATAATCCACAGTGACTCGGGTTCACGCAAAATATGAACATCGGATATGGTATTCGCTTTGGTTTCAATTTTTGGTAAAACGATTGGCGAAGTGTTTTCTCGCAACATGCCGCTTAAAAATGGAACAATCTCTGAAATTTTGGCTCCCTTTTCGATGGGATGCTCCAAAAATAATGACTCATTACCAATACTATAATTTATTTCCAAATCAGTATTGATGTTTACAATCAACATTTCTTCATTTGAGGATACTATTTCGTGCAGATAATTTAGTATTTGCTCACTTGTATTGTTCATTTTTAAGTGTTTAAAGTGTCTCTTACGATGTTTTGAAAAGCTTTTTCTACTCCGAATCCTTCTTTGGCACTCGTTTCAATGATTTTCCATCCATTTTCTTTTACTCGCTGAATGTCTTCTTCTTCAATTTCCCATTCCTCTTTTAAGTCACTTTTGTTGATTAATATGTAAAAAGGTTTGTCATTGATAATGCTTTGTGCCATTTTTTGTAAATGTAAAGCTGTGTCCAGCGTTGATTTTCTACATCCGTCAATTACAATAAAATAACCGGAAGCTCCCATCAAATATGTGGGCTTTACCTTTTGATAATCATCTTCTCCGTGGATGTCCCAGAGTAATAAGTTTACCTCATTTTGGTCGATCGTTATCAATTTTTGATCAATCTTTACACCTATGGTTGTGTGATATTTTTCAGAAAATATGCTATTTACATATCGCTGAATCAAGCTGGTCTTTCCTACTGCAAAAGCCCCTAGCATACATATTTTCTTTTTAATCATCAATTCTTATTTGTTGTCAACTACTTTAAAAGATACTGTTCTGATGTCAAAATTACTATCTACATCTTCAATAAACAAGACTTTTGGCTTTAAAATATTCATAGCGATGTCGTACTGCATCATTTGGTCTATGAATGATAAAGTACGCTTGTACGCGATATCGTAGTTAGCTTTGGTATTTCCCTTGCGGCTGGTGTAGCTGCACACCTGAATACTATAGTCTTCCGAATTTTTTATTAAAGATAACAACTCTTGTATTTCAGTAATTAATTCATAGAGTTTTATTTTTTGATTATCGTTGAGTTTACTTGTGTTGTAGTCAAAATTAAAATAATGATTTTCAATATGTTCTGTGTGTTGTTCTATTCTTTTTTTTATATTTTCTTTTTTTGGGAGCAAGTTGATGTTCTTAATTCCGTAGATGCTCCGGTATAAGATTGAGGCTTTTTTTCTCCATGTTTCTGAGTATCTTCCTTCCACGAATAGTGTGTCGTTTCTCAATTTCAGCTTTACACCCTTTTCAGGGTTAAGGAGATGGTATGCACGTTCTAAAGTTAGGGCAGGATGATTCGATTGGAAAGTCATCCATGTGTTTTTAACTTTTTCACTATCAATGTCATATGATTTTAATATGGAGTCGGGGTGCTTTGTTATGGGGTCTTTTAAGCCTTTGATACGATAACTGTTAAAGTCAAAGGATTCGTCGAGGATGATGATTCCGGGAGTTTTTGATACTTCTTCGATATACTTATTCCATCTGTCATTTTTTTCGATTCGCTTGTATGCAAAGTAACCGACACCTATGAGTAGAACAGACAACAAAATCAGCGGCACGTACGGCGGACGTTTTCGTGTTTCTTTTAATTCACTTTTTAAGCATTGATTCAGAAGTTCCTCAGTATCATCGAATTTAGAAACATCTCCGTCAAAATTTTTTAAATCTTGGAAAGAACGTTGGTGTATGCTTTCATTCGTATTTTGAAATATTTCTTTAATTTCTGATGAAGTTTTACCTTCAACGATGCCCGCAATTACGGCATAAGGTCCGTGTTCAATCAGAATGTCATACCCGCTTACGCGTATTATGTTTAGGGCTTGATCTTCGTCTGAAGAAAGTGAATCGCTTACAAAATCTTTGATTGCCGTGAGCATTGCAGAAACCATGTCGTTGTCTTTCACATGGCTTTTGCCTTCATTAATTTCTTTTAATAAAATACCACTTTCTTTGTGAATAAGAAATACTTGCTTTACTTGGTAGAGTATGGATTTTGATAACACAATTTCAGCGTAAGATTTGGAAGATAGCATTGATTGTAATCTCCAAAACAAACGCTTGATACTTAGGCTGTTTTCAAGAGTGTTGTTGATTGTTTCCAGCATTTTTGACATGGCATCTGCAATCGCTTTTCTGATGGCAGGCATAATAACCGGAAATAAAATGTTGGCGACCCGACCAGGTGAATGTTTGACAGAATTTTCAAGTGCAGTCTCCAACAGAAACGAAATTTCTTCGATTTTTATTTTTTCTGAACGAATAGCTTTGATGATATGTTCGTGAACTTCAATGGCAGAGGATTCCGGATTTTGAACCCATTTTTTTAGGAGCTCCAACTCTGCTTCATTCAAGTCAAATAAAAGACTCCGTAAAGTTTTTAAGTCATCCTCCTCACTTTCAAGGAGAGGACTCTTGGCGAAGTCATTATTGCTATTCATGTCCTTTTACGGATTACTGATTTTGTATTTTTTCTGCAACTTCCGAGAATAGTTTTGCTAAATCATTCTTCTCGATTTTTTGTTGTTTGAGAGCGTCTAGTTCTTGTTTGATGAATGTTGTGTTTTTCTCTTGGTATTCGTTCATTCTGTGAATTAATTCTTCACGTAATTGATTTAAGTTGTTCGCGCTCTCAGCCATGAAATTTTTCATTTCTTGGTCAAGCGTTTCCACTTTTGCAAGGATGTTGCGGCTTTCGCTTCTGATGTCGGCGAAGTTGTTTTTGTTGTTCTCATCCAAACTTTTCAACTCATTACCTAAAGCGTTAATCTGACCTTGAAGTTCAATATCTTTTTCCTCAGAAAGTTTGCTGTTTTCGTCAATCTTTAAGTACAGATCGTTTATGAGCCTTTTTACTTCGTCTATGTTACTACCTAACAAAATTTCTCTGATTTTTTCAAGTTCGCTCATAGTCGTTTGTTTATTTTCTTTTTCCATAGTGTAAGTAGAAATCTTAGAAGTTTGTTGTGTAAAACACAATAATTTTGATGGACAAAGATAGCAATAATAGTTAAGAAAAAAATAAAGAGATCTTAGTTTTGTTGTTTGGTACATTCAACTACCAAATGCAATTTTCTCTATGCTACGAATCTAGCAAAAATATTGATAGGTATTTCGTATCCTAAATTTTTGCGTGGTCTTCT
>PDWJ01002500.1_pt1 | contig 20822 bp, 13 predicted proteins | sample 1430881 | NCBI WGS metagenome assembly PDWJ01 (sample SAMN01162460, study PRJNA174530) | Oral metagenome, whole genome shotgun sequencing project. | biome: Marine environment; feature: Marine mammal; material: Swab sample of the gingival sulcus; isolation source: swab sample of gingival sulcus... | reverse complement strand
GATCTCCCTGATAGCTGATGCGTTTTTCCCTGCCATTTGTATGTCGGCGATGATGTTCTGTTTTCTGGTACCGCTCTTTTTTATGATTGGCACCCTGGAGGATATTGGCTATCTGGCACGTTTTTCCTATATTTTTGACCGGATGATGAACCGTATGGGGCTGCATGGGAAGTCCTGTATCTCGTTTTTAATGAGTTTTGCCTGTAATATGGGCGGCATTGCCAGTACCCGCACCATTGATTCCTGGCGGCAGCGCATGATAACCAATATCCTTACCTCCATTGTTCCCTGTGCCTCGATGTGGGGGGTCGTTGGCTTTGTTTCGCTGCTTTTCTTTGGGAAATATACGATCCTGGTGATTCTTGCCTTATTTCTGGCAATGCTTGTTGTTCTTTACCTGTCCTCTCTTCTGCTCCGTAAATTTCTGCCGGCAAAGAGAACCTTTGGACTTATCATGGAAATGCCGCCATATCATCCGCCCAATGTCAAGACAATCAGCCGCTATACCTGGCGTTTTATCAGAGGGTTTATGAAAAGAGGGGCAACATTGATTACAGCGATATTCATGCTGACTTGGTTTCTCTCCTATTTCCCTGATGGCAATATTGAAACAAGCTGGCTGGCGGAACTGGGTCGTTTTCTGGACCCCATTGGCAGCCTGATGGGCATGGATTGGCGGTTGATGATTGCCCTCATTGCCTCTGTCGCCGCCAAGGAGGCATCTCTTGCGGTGTTGGCAGTCGTCTACGGCCTGGGCACAGGCGGCGATGCAAGCTCGGTTAATACGCTTATGCTGCAGCAAACGGCGGTCGGTCAGGATCTCGGGGGAATATTATTAACCAGCGTTAGTCCGGCAACGGCACTTGCCTTCGTGTTCGCGATGTTTTTTTCTATCCCTTGCATTGGCACATTGGGAACCCTCTACGCGGAAACTGATTCGCTGAAATGGACGGTTGCTGCCGCATGTTATTATACCGCGACCAGCATAGTTATGGGAGTACTTGCTTATCAGATCGGATGTTTGTTGTTGTAGGTAATACACTATCTGTCAAATCTATAGAGGAACAGACAGGTTTTGCCCTGGAATGATAAGCGAATATGACTCCAGGATACGTTTGAGTCTCCTGAGAGGGTGAGTTTGAGTAACCGTTATCTTATTCGTTTCTTTTTTAATGAATAATTACCAGACAATTATGTGACAGGCAGAGGTTCGGGTTTGCAGACGCCATATCCCTGGGCAAAATCAACATCCATGTCAGTCAGTATGTTAATTATGGTTTCACTTTCCGCAAATTCGGCGATGGTTTTTTTTCCCAGGAGGTGGCCAATGCGGTTAATTGTTTCGGCCATTTCCCTGTCTACTTCATCCTTGTCGATATTTCTGACAAAACTGCCGTCAATCTTCAAATAGTCAACCGGTATGGTTTTTAAATGACTGAAAAAATTTGCACCGGTTCCAAAATCATCAAGGGCAAACTGAATACCGCATTTTTTACATTTATTTATGAAATCTATTGCAACACGAAGATTTCTCACAGCGACTGTTTCAGTTATCTCAAAACAAATTGATCGTGTATCGATGTCGTATTTGGCAATTTTTTCCATTATGAAATCATAGAGATCAATGGAGTTTATTGACGCGCCGGAAAGGTTTATATTTACCATCAGTCCTGAGTCATTATCAGTGGGAATATTGTGGAATTCAGAGAAAACCTTATTGATTACCCACTGATCAATCTGGGGCATGAGGTGATATCGTTCAGCGGCCGGCAGGAAACGTCCTGGCGTGATGATTTCTCCACTCTTGGAGGTCATGCGTATGAGAATTTCCATATGCTGCTGGGAGCCGGTACGATTGTTGAGAGCCTGGTATTTTTGATAATACAGGGAAAATCGATCTTCCTTCAGGGCAGATGTTATACGTTCTGCCCAGCTGACAGCGTCTCGTCTGATTGCCAACTCCTCTTCATTTTCCTGAAATATACAACGGCGGTGACGACCTGATTCTTTTGCCAGATAACAGGCTGAATCAGCTTCGTTGATAACATCTTTTGCCTCTTTTCCTTCGCCGGAAAAAGAAGTTATGCCAATGCTGATGCCAACGGTATATACTTTTGCATCATAGAAAAAATGATACTCTTTGACACTGTTGAGGATGTTGTCGGCAATTATTTGTCCACGTTCTTCATCACACCCTTCAAGGAGAAGACCAAATTCATCGCCGCCAAGGCGTGCCAGTGAATCATTATTTCGAACCTGTGCTCCTATGAGTTTTGAAAGGTGCACAAGCAGCTCATCACCGGCACTATGTCCACAGGTGTCATTTACAATCTTGAATCCGTCAAGATCCATAAAACAGAGCAGACCCGGCCTCCCATTTATCTGAGCCCGTTCAATTGCCTTTGTGACCCTTTTTTCAAATTCACGGCGATTGATCAGTCCGGTTAATGAGTCGTGCGATGCTTCCCAGAATTGTTGTTTCAACTGTTTACGAAAAACAGTGACATCACTCAGACAGAGTACACCGCCAGTCAACTTGCCGTTGTTATCGAGCAAAGGGACGGCCTGCTCTTCCACAGCTATTGTTCGATTATCATGAGAAATAAGAGAACAGTTTCCCTGGCAGGAGACATATTTTTTTTTATGAATGGCCTCGTAGATGGCACTCTCAACCTTTGAACCGGTGGTATCTTCAATCAGCGTCAAAATTTCAGATATAGCTTTCCCTCTTAATTCGTAAAAAGAGCTTCCAACCAGCTTTTCTGCAGCAGCATTAAGATAAATAAGGTTGCCTGTTGCATCTGTACGGAATACGCCATCCCGAATAGACTGGAGCGTAACCTCTACCTGATGTTTTTCGCTAAGCAATTCAGCTGAAAGCTGTCGAAGGCGTTTTACGGGAAGCAGCCACAGTACCGTCAACACCCCTCCACCGAGAACTAAACCCAAAAGACTGCTGAGCAAGGTTTTGTGGATGACATGGGAAAGGCTTGAACTCACTACAACCTTTCCCACGATCTGTTGGATATCATAGAGAGGATAGCTTCGCTGTATAAAAAAAGGAGATTGTATGGGTTTCCCGACCGAGGTCAATTCATTTCCCTGGTTATCGAAAATTTGAATGAACTCATTTTTCAATAAAACGGGTTCTCTGGCGAGGATTCCCTTTATCCGATTTTCAGCAAACATCCATGTTTGTGGTAAAGTTGTGATTATTTCTTTTTGCGCGTCCGCTTTGATCCGGGCCTTGAATGTGAGTTCTTTGGAGAGATCACTGTAGGCGATAAAAGCGGAAACTGCCGAAAGACTCAAGGCCACAATTATGGATATGGCCAGGGACAGCCGCAGAAAGAGTCGGTCAAGTTTGTCTGATGTGGAAAGAACCATAAACCTTTAATTATCGCACCGGATAGCAGCCGTACTGTTTTAAAATGGAGGTACCTTTTTCGGAAAAAACAAAATCAAGAAATCCCTGGACCTGAGCAGAAGGCTTCTCTGGAAGAATAAAATAAAACCTTTTGACCATGGGATACTCACCTGAGATGCAGGATTCAACCGTGGGTGTTACACCGTCAAGGGCTAAGGCGTGCAGATCTCTTTTCTCTGAAAGCATTAATGCCAAAGAGGTTACACCAAAGCTGCCTGGTGATTTTTCAATGGTATCCACTGTCGCCTGATCTGTTGCTGCGAAAAGAAATTCCTTTGAGTTTTCAGCGATCTCTACGGCTTTTTTCAGTTCAGGAGAAAGGGCTTTAATCTGTTTGGTATTATCGTCTTTTGCCTGACGAAGAATGGGGCGGATGGTCGATCCGTCTGGCCATTTTCGTAGTACACCTGTGTATATGTCAACAAGCTGTTGTAATGTGATATCTGTAGCATTTGTCTTGTTTGAAACGGCAAAGATCGTTGGTGTGCGCGCATATTCAATGGCAACAATGCCCTTTTTCGACTCGGCTTCTTTCAAAGGTCTTGCGCTGAGACCGATTTGAACACGGCCTGTAGGCACTGCTTTTATGGCACCACTGCTGCCGATACTGGGCAGAACAGTAATTTCCACTTCAGGATTGGTCTTTTTGTATGCTTCGGCCAGCCACTTCATTGTACCAAGGGCATTACCTGTGCCGCCTATTACCATAGCCGCTGAGCAGGTAGTGAGGGTGAAATAGAATACTGTGAGTATTACAATACATACAGACAATGACCCGAATTTCTGTTGTGAATGAAACATAATTTTCTCCTCTTTTTGTAATAAATAGGTCTTGAATTTATTTAACAGGGATTGAACAGTGCTAGTATCCTGCTGTTGTAAATGGAAGTATTACACGTCCAAAGGGTTGAGGTAATCCGTCTGTCCTGTTTCTGCTTAACCTGATATTTTTGTTTAATTATTAATGGTTTATATGAAAATGTATAACTTGTTGTATCTGCAACATGCTGTCTTTTCATCAAAACCGGTAGCATTATTTAATTATTATACATTTTCAGATTCCATGTGAGAAATAAAAAAATAAATGGCATGGATACTATCATTACAGCTCTATCTGGGCATATGGTTTTGCAAACTTCAGTTATGAGAATATGAGTCAGGTGATTCCTGTTTCTCCCCCCCCCTCTCCAGGTTGAAAAAAACTGCTTGAGCAGCTATTTTCATAGGGAATAGCTTTCGTTATTTGTTTTGGTGAGTTATGGCTGGAATGATGGTTTTCAGAAAAAGAGTTGAATTTTGCATGATAGATAATAGCTATGCTGGAGTAGAATATCCCATTTCCTCTGCTTTAGTGGCTTGAGCGGCAATTATGTTGTAATCGCTGGCTTTCACAGTAGAGAAATGTGACAGATTCAGTGTCGCAAAATGTTGTGAAAGGTTACCAGAGGCGTTTAAAGAAATAAAAGCCCGCCGAAATTTGTCACAAATATTTCTGGAAACGTGTGGGGAGGCAACCAAAGGCGGAATTGGAGAAGCCACAGAACTTTCAACTACTCGGATTTTTGAGATTCGACTGTCACCCTGGCTTTTCCAGATATCATGCACCCAACTATCCAAGGGGGCGACATCTGCTTTACCTTCGAGAATACTTTGCACAGCCCCATGAGGAGTAAACACAGGACCCAGAGAATGAGAGAACAAGCTGTTACGCCCCGGTTTCAAGTAGTTGAGAAGATGAAAACGAACTGCATTAAAGCCTGAGTGCGAATGGGCAACAGTCCATGCAATGGTCTTACCAAAGGTCTGCTCAAGGGTGGTGAAAGGGCTGTCACGGTGCACAATAAAATCGGTATAGTATACAGCACGCCCTCCATAACGACGGGGAGCGGGTACTGGTGCGGCGATTAGTTGATGTCGTTGGCCAGCCAATATAAAAGGATAGCCGCACATAAAAACTGCGCCGAGATCAGAACGTGACCATAAGTCTTCCAGAGGTAATGGTGGCGGAAAATCAATAATTTTAAGAGGGACTTCAGTCAATTCACTTACCCGTCGCAAAATGGCATACCAAGCTCTGGCAGCAGGTTCAGAAACGGCATACATGCGGGCACAGGATATTAGTGAGACAGTTTTTTCCAATGGTTTCTGTTGTCCGGAATTGTGGTTGCCACACGATTCGCAATCTAACGAAAGCGCAGTCGGGAACCTTTCTTTTCTCGTTCGGCCTTGGCAAGTAAGGCACAGCCGAGAGCAATGTCAGTGGTACTTAAACCGCGATGCCAAAATAAATTGGTTTCCTTGTCATTTTGCCGCCCAGGCTTATGTCCTGCCACGATTTGCCCCAATTCTGCATACAGATTTTCTTCTGTCAACTTCCCTTCGTCAACGTGCCGCCGAAGAGAACCGAAAGGCAAACCCTTGCGGCATTGTCCCCAATCATCTACGACGATCTTATCCATAATGTCTGTCAGATCGAATTCAACAGCGCTCATTGTGCCGTAGGGAACAATAAAGGCGCTTTTCTTTACCCATGCAGTTTTTAACAGCGGCATAGGCTCGGGCAAACGTGATGCCTCAACGATAATATCGGCATCTCTCAGGCATGATTCCCAATCTTCGGTAACGACAACGGATTTTCCCAGATCCTTTTCCAATTGTTTGGCAAACGCTTCCCGGCTTTCTTGACGTCTGGAATGTACTCGTATTTCATCAAAATCAAAAAGATAGTCGAGAAGACGTACGTTCCAATAAGCAGTTCCGCGGGCACCAATATGGCCAAGAATTTTGCTGTCTTTACGAGCCAGGTACTTTGCGCCAATTGCTGTAACCGCTCCGGTACGCATATCGGTAATAGAAGATGCATCAAGAATCGCTTTAACAGCTCCTGTTTGGGGATCGAAGAGATTCAGTACAGCAAGCTCCGATGGAAGTCCCAGCTTATAATTATCAACAAAATCTCCGACGACTTTAACGCCGGCCACTTCCATGGGTTGGATATACCCTCGTAATACATTAAAATGGCCTTTTGCTGAATCTTCGGGAATGATATGCATTCTTGGCTCAATCTTTGTTTCGCCATTTCCCTGAGCCCGCAAGGCGTCTTCTATAGCATCAAGAATTTCCTGATCAGAAAGTTGTAGTTGTTCGATGTCCTGACTGTTTAGGTATGTAAAATAAATTTCTGGCATAATTACTCCTGGTTATGTAACGGGTTTATCTGTATGACGGGATAAAACCTTTTCCCATCCTTGATTGCAAGTCTGGATACAACTTGTCCTGACCTGGTGTGATAGTCGTGAAATTCTGTTCGATAAAAGCTGGTGTTGCCAACGGGCTGACACAACGGTCAACACGTTGCACTTCACAAACCACACATTTAGCAAAAAAATGTGTGGTTTGTGATGCTGGTGGAGCCAGTTGATTGTTCATATATTTATACATTTTCACAGCATGTGTTAAAAATCGGAAAGTGCCTTTATACAGTTCGCAAAGAGCACAAATTAAAATAAACTACATGCCACAATATTCCCCTGTAACCAGCTTTTGCTTACACCTGATTTATTAAGTGTTGACATCGGGAAATATTGTTATATAACAATATACTGGTAAATATATTAAGTATATACCTCTCGAAGAGGATTGGTGTCAAGTCATCTATTATCAGGTTGTTAAGATAACCGGGCATCTTGAATAATTGCTTTTTCTGCCAATTCCTGCGTTATACTTAAAATTTTATCCTCAGAATATCAATTCTATGCTTGTGGTAAAATTTTCGTATACCATGATCTTGATTGAAAAACGTATTATTCAAGTACCCTGCCTTTTACATATTCTATTTGCTCCAGAAGGAGAACGCGATGAAAAAACAAAACGGTATTGCACTTGTCATTGGGTTATTGCTTGTTGTCTTGTGTTCAGGGATATCTTGGGCTGCGGATTATCCCAGTAAACCAATTAAAATCATCGTACCTTTTAATGCGGGAGATGCTGTTGACGCTACGGCACGAGTCATTGCTGAACGGATGAAAAAAGACCTGCGAACACCTGTTGTTGTTCAAAACATCGCGGGTGGAGGTGGTGCTATTGGTATCGCTGAGGCAGCCAAGGCTCCAGCTGATGGGTACCATCTTGTTATGGCATCAACCGGTGCTTTGACTGCTCGTCCCCTGATTTCAAATCCAGGATACCGCACGGATGATTTCATTCCTCTTGCTCAGCTGGTGGAAGTTCCTCTCGGGCTGGCCGTGCGAACTCAAAGTCCCTTTAATTCTGTAAATGATGTAATTATAGCGTCAAAAGGCAACAGGGTCACCTACGCCACTCCTGCTCCAGGAACGACACAGCATATCAAAATGTCTGAACTTGCCATTGATCAGGGTTTACAGCTTACCCATATCGGTGGTAAAGGCGGTAAGGGTGCGGTCACCAAAGCTCTGACGGGTGAAGTTGATTTTGTTTTCGTAGGAGCTTCAAATTATGTTGCCTTGGCTAAATCAGGGAAATTGAAAGTGTTGGCTGTTGCAGCTGATGAAAGGGTCCCTTATCTTCCTGATGTGAAAACATTTTCTGAGCAGGGAATGCCAATGAACGCAGCTGTTTGGTTTGGCTTGCTGGTACGAAAGGGAACGCCTCCCGATATTGTCGAGAAGCTAAAAAAGAGCATCTATGATGTAGCACAAGATGAGAAGACTCGTAAATTATACAAGAAACTTCACCTTAACGAGGCTTTTCTTGATGCAGATGCCTTTCAGGATCGTATTACCAGAACTGTACAGAATCACAGGAAAATTCTAGAGGAAATTGGTCTCGCAAAATAGTTGTTTTTTTCTTGGGCTCTTACTTTATTGCTGAAAATAATGCCTGACCTGAAGCACAAAGAACTCCCGTCAGGCATTCTGTTTTTGTGCAACGAGGATTTACCGGAGGTGAGGAAGAGAGATGAGGCAATGTTTTACTTTACGATCTGATCAGGTCCTCGGGATTTTTATCATAATTTTCAGTGTGGTTCTCGTGATAATGGGGGCTTGTATTGACATTAATCCCAATCAACAGACACTTTCGGCAAGATTCTTCCCTTTATTGCTTGCAGCAATTCTATTTCTTTTGGGACTTATCCTTATCTTAAAAGCTGAGGCAACCCCTTTTACACAATCTATTTCTGCAATACTCAACCTGCGAAGCTTTTCTGTAAGTGTATTACTTCTGTCATATTACCTCAGCTTCCGGCACATCGATTTTCGTGTAGGCAGCTGGTTCTTCATGCTTGCCTCCATGTGGGTACTGGGATCGCGTAATACTCTCGAATTGCTTATCGTTCCCTTGTTGACATCATTGCTTGTTTTTCTCCTTTTCCGCTATGGATTCAATGTCCTCCTGCCTGTCTGGATATAGCCCATGGAAACAATAGCCCTCGAACAGATGCTCGCCGGATTGTCAGTATTGACTGATCCCTTGATTTTGCTATGGATTGTTGGCGGCGTAGTCATTGGCATGATTTTTGGTGCTGCGCCTGGGCTCACAGCTACCGCGGGAGTAGCTATCGCTACACCTCTGACCTTTGGAATGGATTTTACAACTTCAATGGCGCTTCTTCTCGGGATATACAGTGGCGGTTATTTCGCCGGATCAATTCCTGCCATACTGATTAATACTCCCGGAGCTCCTGGAAATGCAGCTTCGTGTCTGGATGGATATGTTATGGCACAACGGGGAGAGGCGAACTGGGCCCTTAGTCTGGCAGTGGTGTCATCTTTTTTCGGCGGCATTATCTCTGTGGTTGTATTATTTTTCATGGCACCTACCCTGGCAGGATTTGCCTTACAGTTCACTTCAGTGGAATACGCCTCATTTGGTCTTTTCGGGCTTGTGTGTGTGGCTGCTATTTCCGGGAAGTCAATAATCAAAGGACTGATAGCAATGTCGTTGGGAATGTTTCTTGGCACAATAGGAATCGACCCGGTTGGAGGGACAACGCGCTTAACCATGAATATCCCAAATCTGCTTGCCGGGATTCCCTTAATACCAGCCTTGATTGCCTTCTTTGCAGTAACAGAAATGCTCGCACAGGTTGCCAGGAAAAATGTTACAGCGCAACTGCCTCGTCAAAACCCGGCCTCTCTTGGAAAAATAGCGTGTCACTTTCTTCGAAATAAATGGCTTGTTCTTAAAAGCAGTTGTATAGGAACTTTCATTGGAATATTGCCAGGTACAGGGCCAACAATTGCTTCCTGGGTTAGTTACAGTGGGGCAGGCTCGCAGAAATCTGTAGATGAAAAGCTTGGTGAAGGTTCCTCTCGTGGATTAATTGCAGCTGAAACTGCCAACAATGCTGTTACCGGAGGAGCTATTGTTCCTCTTCTCACGCTGGGGATTCCTGGAGATACTGTCACGGCTGTATTGCTTGGTGCCTTATTGATCCAGGGTATTGATCCTGGTCCTTTTTTCATTATGGAGAACGGTCATCTATTTGCGCAAATTTTAGTTATTCTGGTTGCCGGCAACATCTGCATCCTTGTAATGGGGCTTATGGCCAGACGGTTTCTTCCTGTAGTACTCAAGATTCCACCTCGAATATTAGTACCGATTATCGGGGTATTGTGTGCGACAGGAGGATTTGCGGTCAACAGTTCCCCTTTTGAGGTGGGCCTTATTGCTCTTCTGGGAACTATTGGTTATATGCTTGTTTGTTTTGGTATTCCCATGGCTCCCATGGTGTTGGGGCTGGTACTGGGACCAATTATTGAGAGTAACCTGCGTGATGCTCTTACTGTCCATGAAATGGATGTTACTGTTTTCATAACACGGCCAATTAGTGCGGTATTGCTGGTTGGTATTGTATTAACCATCTATTTAGCCTGGCGAAGAAAACATCGCTAAAGCAAAAGTATAACATGGAAAAAATATATTTGGAAGGGCCAAGACTGTGTTTTGCGGTAAAACAATAACAGCCTGCCCTCCGGTATGGTGTTATGGGTGAAACAGGGCTTCGGGATGTGAACATTTATGATTCTAAATCCCTGACAGGATTTTTGCTTATATCAGTATGTATGATTCGAGTGGCAATGTGTCTCTGGTCAAAGAAAAATGGCTTGTAAACCTGGCTGCCCATCTAGCATTTTAATAACATCCTGCTGACCATTATAGCCAACGTGAATAGCGGCTATTTGTAAATCCTTGACAATCTTCTTCAGCCTGAGGGCTTTTCAACGTAAAGAATTATCCGAAGATTTCCTTCAAATCAAGCAGCATCGAAAAAGGCCTCTGATCCCGGGGATAACCTGAACGACACTATGACTATGAAAGAGGTGGGCAAGTGGTATTAAGCAGGACTTCACATTTTTTCTGAAACCCTGCAAGGGGTCAGCGGTTTTTACGATTTCACTTTTTTCTGGATGTAAGATAATATATTTACTCCATTTTCTTTAAATTTATGTCAAGCAATGGGGGGGACTCCTTGATAATTAATGATTGCTATCGAAAATAATTTAGCATATAGTAAATTTTTTAGGCAGACCTAGTGAATATAGCTGGGTTTTTCCATTGCAATTAACAAGGATGAAGAAATGAAAAAATATTTTTTACATTTTGGTATGGCGGGAGTGCTGGTACTGGGCTCTCTCAATAGCTCTTTCGCTAATGAAACCACAGGAGAAGAAACAGTAGAGCTTGATGATGTTGTTGTTACTTCCACAAAAGCCAATAAGGAAATGATGGAAGCTCCGTCTGCAATTTCGGTAATTACCGCTGAAGATTTTCAGGAACGTGGTCATAATAATCTGGTAAATTTTCTCAAAACAGTGCCAGGACTTCATGTGAGCGTAGATGTTGGCGGCAGTAGTTTTTATGTCCGCGGTCAACAGGTTGCAGGAGGTGAAGGCGTAATGATTTATATTGACGGTCGTAAGGCAATATATTCAGGCAGCTCTGGTAGTGGTATCTCTCAAGGCCATAAACTGGATAACCTTCCCATTGAGATGATCGAAAGCATAGAGGTGATAAAGGCACCGGCCGCATCGAGATATGGAGGAGGAGCAGCCCACGGAATCATCCATATCCATACCAAAAAAAATAAGCAAAAAGACAATCAAATAAAAGGAAATGTCTCTGCCAGTTATGGGACGTGGCAAACAGCCAAAACACATATGGCACTTTCAGGAGCTGTAAACAATATAGCCTATTCGGCAAATCTCAGTGTTGAAAATGCTGATGGATTCAGAGATACAGAAAAAGAAATCTATCAGGGAGAGGTTTTTCTCGGTATCGACCTAAACGAAAAGAATCATTTGGGTATCACTGCCGGAACAAATAAGAGTGATCGAAAATACCCGCATGACTTCAAAATGGAAAGTGATCTTAAAGCAAACCGGGACAGCGCCAGGATTCGTATTCCGGCACAGCGAGGTTATGGACCGTTCCCCGGAACACCTCCAGGATGGAGCTACCCTATAGAATCTGATTCCACCTTGCTTTATGGAGGGCTTGATTATCAAGGCAATATCAGTGGTATAGAAATCAACAGTGCTGCCAATATTACCCGATTGGAAGAGGATTATCTTGAGCCAGGAACAGTCTATGACAACGGAAGAACCGAAAGAGACGAAACCGATGATCGCAGCAATGACATTTTCCAATACAATCTGCATTTGAAAAAGGAACTCCTGAATCAAGGTAACTATCAGGATGCGATTACCGCTGGTGTCGATTATGAGTATTTTAAATATGATAATGTTAACAACTTAAGCAGAGGGACCACCGTCACCACCTCAAGCAAACGGTATGGAGTTTTTGTCAATAATGACTTTTTCTACAGCAAATTCTCCCTGCTCACCGGACTCCGTTTTGATAAGATGGATTGGGATCTGAAAAACGGATACTTCGATAATTATGGAGGTTCTCACGAAAAAACATCCTGGGATATAGCGCCTTCCTATCGCATCAATAAAAATATGAGAATATTCTATTCTCTAGGTCAATCCTACTGGTTTCCCAATGCTTTCCATTTATCGATGCCCTCCTGGTTTAAAGGGAGTATAGGTGCTGCAACTCCCGAGGGGCAAGTGCCTGAGAAAAACTTGACTCATGAACTGGGTATCAATCATCTGTTATCCAGTTATCTCAACTATAGCATCACACTCTATCATACAGCCACTGAAAACAAGTATATGGCAACCTATGACGGAGGAGTGAGAGCAAAATTTGGAGGTTTTACCGGATACAAGCCGGTGGGGGATGCTATAGCCAGAGGTGTTGAACTGGCCATCGATGGTAGCATTTCTGACTGGTTAACATATCGAAGCGGGGTAACATGGACAGATGCCACCTGGGATGATGGCACATTAACCGGTCCTAGAGGGATAAGGGATATCTCGGGAAAACATCTTGTCGATGTTCCCACTTGGGAATATTCCGTAGGCGTAACCATATTCCCAATCAAAAATGTTTCATGGGCGATAGATATGAATTATGAACAGGGAGCCTATGCCGACGAATCAAACACCTATAAGCGGCCTTCTTATCATACGTTTGATACTAAATTACAATATAAGCCTTCAAAGAACCTGTCATTACATATGCTCTGCACCAATATTTTTAATAAGGAATATGACAAAATATATTTCAGTGGTATGACGGGAAAATCATATGATCCCCGTCCTGGCAGATATATAGAAGCAGGCCTTACCTATCGATTTTAGGCTCTCGAAAGGTTTTGAGATTAAACCGGAAAGTCTTTTCTGATTTTTTAGAAAGACTTTCCGGAACATGTTGTTCTGGAAAAAATCCTTTTTATTTATCTCTTTGGGGAGATGGGGCCTGCCAATGGAGCCAGGCAAAGGACGTAAATCAAATTGCGGCAAATGGTGATAAGGACCAGGGTGTTATCTATGCCAGAGTCTTCACGGTTATTTATGTGAAACTCGAGCCAGTTTATAATAACTTTTGTCCAGAAGAGCCGTAACACACTTGTCTGAAAACTGAATATGGAACAAACCGCAGAGGCTGTAACGTACAGGCTTCCACCCCTCTCACGTATGGTGAGGGGAAAGTAAGCTGCAGTGCAGGGATGTTGTAGAGAATTGTTCTGAAAATACAGGTGGAGGAACTGCTTGCCCGGAAAAACCATTGTGGTAAAACACCTTTCCCTTTGAAAGAAAAATGGATAAGAGGTTTCCGGGCTTTGTACGATAAGAGACTGTACAGGATTTCCGGCTTAAGTCCCAATAAAGATCAACCGCCTTCTGCCACAGATCCTGGGCCTGCCAGCGGTTTGAATGCTTTTTTACTGGCACCGCAGACTGGGCATTTCCAATCATCGGGAAGATCCTCAAAACGTGTGCCCTTCGGTGTCTTGCTTTTTCTATCGCCTTTGTCGGGATTGTAGATATATCCACAATTCGTCATTTGACATTGATACATTTCTTCGGGTTGGGCCATAATAAAACCTCCATGAGTAGTTTATAAAAACTGTTTTATACTAACCGGGATAGTATCACTTCTAACCTCGCAAACGGGACGTGGTTTAGTACCCACTCGAGGGGTTTACGTGTCTTTGTGATCCAGGTTGTTTCGTCATTACCAAAAGATATATTATCTGTTTTTTTATCACAGGTTCTGGTCAGTAAGGCACTAAACGCTACAAAAGAGTGTAGCCTGTTAAAATTTTTGGAATGTATTCACCTATTTTTTCTTCAGACAACATAATAAAAAGATAATCATAGTATCCTTTGATATTGAAATGAAACATATATATAGTTTTTTAGCAAGTATAAGCAGACGGATCCTCTGCCCGGAAAAACGTCTTTTATGAAATATGTGGAGACACTTTTGGATACATTACCCTGCCGCTATTACCACCTTTATTGCCATGTAAGACGTGTCATTAAGCTGTCCAGGTTTAGAGAGAGCTATCCTGAATTCCTGTCGTTGCAGTCAGGATGTTATCAGACGCGAAAATGGCGTACAATATCTTGAAGCTTCTCTGAATTTTCCGAAAGTCCTTTTGCATTTCCGGCAATGTCTTTGCTGTCTTCGGTGATACTTTTTGCCGCAACAGAAACTTCTCTGATTTCTTTCGTGATGCTTGATACAGCCTGTGAACTCTGACTGACATTTTTATTAACTTCCTGGATGCCCAGGCTGACCTGGGTTATATTGGTAACGATCTCATTGGTGGCACCACTTTGCTCATCGACTGCTCCTGTAATATCTGTCACAATTTCATTGACTTCGTAAATTACTTCTTCGATAGTTGCGATACTCTTTCCAGTCCGTATTGTTGTTTCTTGAACTGCCTCAACAAGGTTACTTATTTCATATGTGGCCTCCGCGGTTTGCTGAGCTAAGGCTTTGATTTCGTTAGCGACAACGGCAAAACCTTTCCCTGCTTCTCCGGCCCGGGCAGCTTCGATAGTAGCATTAAGGGCCAGGAGGTTGGTTTGTTCAGAAATTTCGGTAATGGTTTCTGTAGCCTTGCCAATCTTGCTGGCAGCACCATCAAGTTCTTTCATAAAGGAGGATGCTTCCTTGGTGCCTTGTACTGCATTGGAGGAGATAGCTTTTGCCTGTCCTGATCGTTCAGCGATACCACCGATGGTGGCACGCATTTCTTCAGCGGCAGAGGCCACAATATGAGTATTCACAGAAGACTGCTCCATGGCATTGGCAACATCGGTGAGATTGTTGCTCGCCTCCTCTGCAGCTGTTGTCACTGTCGTTGATCGCTGGGCGGTTGACTCCGCGTTATTTAGTAGTTGTTGGGAGACATCATTTAACAGTGAAGCTGATTGGTGCAGGGTACCACTGTCATTTTTTAGTTCCTGAATAATCTGATGCAGTTTTCCAATAAAGACATTAAAGAGTTTGGCAAGCGAGCCAATTTCGTCCTCTTTTTCAATGGCAACGCGCTTGGTTAAATCACCTCGTTCTTCAATATCCTGAATGAGCATGGCAACTCTGTCTAAGGGATTGACTATGCTTTTTGCCAGCCACAAGGCAAAAAAGGTGAAAAAGAGAATAAGGACAAGAGTAAGGGCGGAGATAATTTCTTGCATTTTAATAACCTTTCCCAATATCTCCTTTTTTGCAATTACCCCTATAAAACGGTAGCCGAGCGAAGGGGAAATATGAACGGTTGCCAGATATGTTTGGTTATCAAGTGTGACTTCTTTGAAGCTGTTTTCCATTTGGGAAAGGTCTGAAAATTCAGGGATACCGAGTGAATCGATGTTCTTGAAAGTGCTTTTTTCCTGTCGTGGGTTAGCAAGGATCATTCCGTCATCCTGTACCAAAATTACATACCCGGTTGAACCGATCGATATATTTCGTACAACTCCCGTGAGGTCAGAAAGAGAAACATCCATGCCAACAACTCCGGCAAGTTGTTTGTTTGCAGAGAAATAAGGTGCGGCAACAGTAACAACAATATCACCACTTCCACTTTGGTATGAAGGTGTTATTATCGCATCGCCTTTGCGGGCAGCATCTTTGTACCATCCCCGTGTACGGGGATCTAATTTCATACTTTTGGGAGGCATACTTTCCAGCCCGGAGGTAAGAAAACCACACTCCTGTGTACCAAGAAAAACTATGGATGAAACAGAAATAGTTTCATGTGCCTGTATGAGTATATCCAGAGATTCCTTAGCTGGTCCTTGAAAATTTTTAAACATGATGGCCGGATCATCTCTACGGATAAAGTTTGGAAGTGAATCTCCTACATTCCTGAATGCTGGTGTTATGGCAAGAAGCTTTGTCGCCTTTTTGAGGCCATCCATAAAAAAAGTAAAACCCTGATCAACTTGTTTTAACTCCTGATTTGTTGAAGAAATAAACGAATTGACAGCTTCTTTCTTCATTTCATGAGTGAAATAAAAAGCAAAGATTAAAACAGGAATCAGAGGAAGAGTAACAAAAACTATAACAAGTTTTTTTTTGACAGATAAAACTCGCATTTTTTTCCTTTAATTAAAATGGTTGAAAGGGAATTTTTTCAATAAGAAGAAAACAGGGTTATGTCCTTAGGAATAGCTAACGGTATTAAAAGTTTCAGACAGGCTCTCTATTTATCTCTATCGCATTGTTATAGCTGTCTTAAAGTGTGTTCTGATTTGGTGAGATACATCAGAACATTTCCTATCGTTATAAAAAGCATATCGAAGTAAAAGGTGAATGTCAATGAACTATATTTGTTTTGATAGGGTAGTCTCATAAATGGTCTGGATCGTTGAAATTTCCTGTCGGTTCATGACTATTTGTACGGCAAGTTTGTTATTGGCATACTTGCCCTGGGAGAGTCTCTGTTGTTTTTTAGTGCCTTACTGACCAAAACCCGTCATAAAAAACAAGAAAATAAACGTGCTTTGGTAATGACTGGATGACGTAAACCAACAAGGCACTTATCCCGTTTATCGGGGTTAGATTGTATACTCCATTTCCTTATTACTTGAACAGAAAAGGATATTGACTGAAGAAAATTTATCCTCGCAGCCATAACGGCTGTTTTAGGAGGCTAAACTTTAGATATTTATTGAAAAGTCAGCATAAATATCCTATTGTCCATCAAAAAGAGAAAAATCTCGGAACACACTATTTCTTTTTTTGGTTTGTGCAACATGGATCACGCTGGATAGAAAAAATAATACCTATCGTGGGAAATTGCTTATGACAACATCCTCTGAAAAAGTTGCAGAACTCATATTTCGTAAAATTATACGTAAAGATATCGGAAGCCTGGTGCTTGATGGTGATTCACTTTCCGTTCTCATGGCTCTTGATGGAGAAAAGAATCTGCAGCAGGTTGCAGAGAAGATTGGAGTAGATTTTTCTCAGATGAAGATGATTGTTGCTAATCTGCTCAAACTCAAGCTTGTTGAACGCGTTGAAATAACGAAAAAACCTTTAGGTCAGGATTTTCTTCAGTTCATGCTGGATCAGCTTTCCTATGCGATGGGGCCTCTTGCCCGCATTGCTGTCGTTGATGCATTCAAATCATTTGGATTTTCTCAAAAAGCATTTCCAGCTGAGAAAGCCGATGAACTTGTTGCTTTTCTTGCCAAAGGAATCCCTCGGGAAGATAAAAAAATTGAGTTTAAAAAGGCAATGGTTCAAAAAATACGCAGCAGGGAGAATTAAGGGATCATTGTATTTTTCATACATTAGAATAATATGAAAAGTAGCTTTCGATACATTCAAAAACAATCGAAATAAGGAGAAGGGAATGATCGTTATATGCACAAAGTGCAACGCGCGCTATAGGCTGAATTCCTCAAGGATACAAGAAGACAGTGCATGGTTTAATTGTAGAAAATGTGAAAATGTTATTGTCGTAAAAAAATCTGTTTCTCAAGAGGAAGCGGTTGAATCCGAAAGAGAGGCGTCTGTTGATGATATGCTCCTGCAAGGTGAGGTGGGAAAAGATAACGCTGTCCTTGACGATCTGGAATTAACAGGAGGAAAATCTTCCAAATCTGTGACGCAGAAAAGAAGAGGACTAAAACTCGTAGGCAAGGTGATCATCAGCATGTTGATAGTTGGCCTCATTCCGGCAGCCGTCTACTTCTCTTTCTCCTATCAGCAGACAAAAAAACAGGTTTTAAATGAACTGGAAGAAGACTGGCAGAATGTTTCCGTACTGCTCTCTAACGGAGTTGATCAATGGCTGGATGAAAATATTAGAGCCTTGTCACTTCTTTCTGAACAAGCCGATATGCAAACCATGGAGTGGGACCGTCAGGAGGAGTTACTAAAGACCTTTACCGAAAAGTACCCATGGGTTTATCTTGCTTTTACCACTGATTTACAAGGACAAAACATCGCCAGAAGTGATGGAAAACCTTTAAAGGACTACACCGACAGACAATATGTAAAAGATGTGGTGTCAGGAAAAGATGTTACCTGGCAGATGCTTATTGGCAAAACGTCAAAAAAGCCGGCACTGGTATTGGCGGTGCCCATTAAAGATGAAGGTAAAACAGTTGGACTGGTTGCTGCGGCAATGACACGCGATGCGATTTCTGATCTTGTTTTGACCTTTAAAAAAGGAGTCACGGGCATTAGTTTTCTCGTAGATGACAAAGGGAAGATAGTGGCACATCACGATCATACTTTTGTCATGGAAGCCAAGGAAATGAACCAGCACCCCTTAGTTAGATCTGCAAAGAGTGGAGCTTCAGTGCACGTTGAGTTTGTTGATAGTGATGGAACGGAAGTTTTAGGTTTTTCACATAAAACAAAATTTGGTTGGATTCTTGCTGTTCAGCAGGATAAAACAGAGGCTTTTGCCGTTCTCAAAAAAATATTGCAATCTGCTCTTATTCTTCTGGGTACAACAGTTATCATTATCATAATAGTTGCAGTATTGGCCAGTAGGGTAATTGTCAATCCAATTAGAAAAGTTACCCATGCCGCTGACCAGATCAGTATGGGGAATCTGGATGTTGAGTTGGCACGCTCGTCACAGGATGAGATCGGAGATCTTGCAGAAGCTGTTATGCGTATGCAGGATAGCCTGCGTTTTTCCCTGTTAAAACTGGCAGAAAAAGAATAGAAAAATTTTTTTCCACTAAAAAGCATTATCATTCAAATAACTCTTGACTAGAAGGAAACATTTATCTATATTCCCGTACTTTCAATGCTAAGTGTTTTTTTGACAGGCGTATTTGGGAGGGAAGATAACTATAAATTTTTTTGATACAGAAGTGGAAAAATGAAAGATTTAATGACTGTCGTTTTACTTTCCGTAATTGGTTTGGTGGCCTTTGTGGCTTACCTGTTGTATGCTGCCAAGTTTATGTTCTTTGTAGCCCCTGCGGAGCTTTTTTTTGTATCAAAAATGGTGGTAGGGTTGATTCTTCTTGACGTATTATGACTGAGTATCCCTCCTTTTTTAGCACTGGTACCATGAATCTCATGAAAAATTTGCAGAATTTTTCCCATCACGTATCTGTTTCCTATCCATTGTTTAACAACTGATTCAGCTGATATAATCCTGAGTTGTTTTAGAATCAGTGAGCCAGTCATCAAACGAGCGACCCGTATGGGAATAGAGCGGAGAAAGTTGTTCAATTATCCCATGGAATTGCATGAACAAATCGGTATAACGGGTGTTTGAAATGTAGCTGCTTGGATAGGCCTCTGATCCACAAAAACTTACACTGTAAATAGTAATTATCCATAAAACAGCAAGAGAGCAGTAGCTTGTTGGTGTTGGTAAATGCCTGTGTAAATGAGTATTTATTGGACAGATTTGATTTGTTAAAATAACTTGCGGTAAAAATGAGTGATTCGTACAATAGCTGCCACCTGTCTGTAGTATTTTCATCAGAATTAAATTATAAAATATTTTCAATAAGATATGGAGTGTTTAAAGAGCGGTAAAAAAGGTCCAGAAGCTAAAGGTTTTTGGTGGAAACGATTTTTCTATACGGTAACGGGATCAAAAAACGATTATGAGCTGGGACCAAACTGGTTTGCCTCAGTTATGGGGACTGGGATTATAGCAAATGCAGCGGCGACGCTTCCTCTTTTTAGAGAGAAACTTCACGTTTTTGCCCTTGTTGTGTGGTGCCTGGCCTTTCTGATACTGGCTTGTCTGATACTTGCTACTGGAGCCTTGGTCTGGAAGAAAAAGAATGCCTGGAAAAGACATTTCAGTGATGCCATGATGGCCCAGTTTTATGGAGCACCGCCAATGGCAATGCTCACCGTATCTGGGGGGAGTCTTCTCTTGGGAAGCTCTCTCATGGGTATGGATATGGCTTTAAAGATTGCCTGGATTCTCTGGTTGCTGGGAACAGTCACAGGCATTGGCACAGCAATCGTTATTCCCTATCGTCTTTTTACCAAATTCAGGGTGCGGGCTGATTCCGCCTTTGGGGGATGGCTTATGCCTGTTGTACCACCTATGGTTTCAGCGGCGATAGGAGCCATGCTTGTACCCTACACACCAGAAGGTGCGTTGAGAGAGACCATGTTTTATAGCTGCTTTGCCATGTTTGGTTTAAGTCTTGGTGCGGCGATGATTATTATCTCGATGATCTGGAGCCGTCTTGCTCACCATGGTACCTCAGGAACTTCCCGGGTTCCTACCTTGTGGATTGTTCTCGGGCCACTCGGCCAGTCGATGACAGCTGCTGGAATATTAGGTGTTGTTGCACATGATGCAGTAAGAGAAAATATTGCTGATGGCTTTGCAATTTTTGCAGTTATATTCGGCGTGCCTGTGTTTGGTTTTGTATTTCTCTGGACCTGTTTTGCAACACTTCTTACTATCAGGGCGCATTACAGACAGATGAGGTTTGCTCTTACCTACTGGGCTTTTACCTTTCCGGTGGGAACCTGTGTTACAGGAACGGCTCAACTGGCATATCATACGGGCCTGCCGATGTTCAAGTGGATAAGT
>PDWJ01002928.1_pt1 | contig 20835 bp, 18 predicted proteins | sample 1430881 | NCBI WGS metagenome assembly PDWJ01 (sample SAMN01162460, study PRJNA174530) | Oral metagenome, whole genome shotgun sequencing project. | biome: Marine environment; feature: Marine mammal; material: Swab sample of the gingival sulcus; isolation source: swab sample of gingival sulcus... | reverse complement strand
TCAAAGTTGTTCATTGTTATTGTATTTTCTAACAACAATTTACTGATTTTCAGTAAGATGAACAACTTTTTTTTCATCCATTCAAAATGCACAACGGGTAGAAATAGTTGAAGGATACGGAGGATATGTCGGATATGCAGAAGTGAGCTTGGCTAAGTAGAACTGTTTTGAAACAACCTAAATAAAATCCTCGTGAAATTACTCTCGAGGATTTTATAGTTTTATAAATATATAAGCGGCATGTTTATTTTACTCCCGCGTGTCGATATCCTTTGACCTTATCCCAGGCACCGCGTGTAAAGTCAGGAACTTCTACCGGAGCATTTCCATTCTCAATAGAAATGGCACTCAAAGGTGCTAAACAAGACCATTCTGCGAGGTCGTACACGTCCATATCAAGAGGTAAGCCGTTGCGTAAGCAATGTATCAATCTGTAATCCATAATGAAGTCCATACCGCCGTGCCCTCCTATTTTTTTAGCTATTTCCTCTAATTCCTTGTGAATAGGATGCTTGTATTTATTCATTAAGGCTTCTTTTACCTTTTGAGGAACGAATCTGTGAGCGTTTAGATTTTCGTGGTCAGGCATTACGGCTTTGTCCACTTGGGTGGGGTGCAATGCATAGCCTTCAACAGGATATTTATTAGCAAATCCTTCTGTACCTGTAAGTTGGTACATTCTGGTATAAGGGCGAGGTGAGACCACATCGTGCTGAATGTGAATGGTTTTACCTTTTTCCGTACGAATCATTGTCATCGTATGGTCACCATTTTTGAAGTCTGTAACTTCTTTTCCTGTTTTTTTCTTGATATATGCAGGTCCTCCCACGGCTTTAGTGTCCATAGAAACCAATACGTTCATTTTATCTCCACGGTGGATGTTAAGCAATTGGCAGGCGGGACCCATTCCGTGCGTAGGATATACATCTCCACGGTGCTTTTGGTTGTAATCCAGTCGCCAATTGTCCCAATAAGCCCCCCAGAAATCTTCCAAATTATGAATATATGCCCCCTCTACGTGAAGCACCTCTCCGAAAACGCCTTTTTGTGCCATATTAAGCGTAGTAAGCTCGAAAAAGTCATACACGCAATTCTCTAACATCATACAATGTTTTCGTGTCTTTTCAGACATATTGATAAGTGCCCAAATGTCGTCCAAATTCATTGCTCCGGGAACCTCCACAGCCACATGTTTGCCTTTCTCCATCGCATAGAGTGCCATTGGTGTGTGGTGTTTCCAATCCGTAGCGATATAGACTAAGTTAATATCCTCGCGGTCGCAAAGTTGTTTCCACGCTTCCTCATTTCCTGAATAAGTGGCAGCTTCTGATTTACCTGCTTTCTTCAAAATTTCTTGGGATTTTTCTACACACTCAGGACGAATGTCACACAAAGCCACAATCTTTGTCCCCGAAATGTGAGTAAATCGTTCCACAGCACCGGGACCTCTCATACCCAACCCGATAAAGCCGACCTTTACCGTATCCAATTTTGGAGCCGCAAAAGCCACCATATCTTTTTGTCCTTCAGGTCGATTAGGGACTTCGGTTTTAATGATTTTTGCTACTTCTTTTTTATCAATAACCTCATTAGTACAAGCAGTAAACAAAAGGCTTGCAGTCAAAATAATTAATAGTCTTTTCATAAAAATATTTTTACATAATTGAAATTCTAACTCTACAAACCTAATCTTTATTTAAGAATGAAAAGTTCTTTTTATTGAGAAATGAAATTTGAAAAAGATTGCTCCTTGAAAGGGCAATCTTTTTCATCATTTTTTAATACCCTTTTTGTGTTTGCGCATCTTTTAGGTTGGGATTTCCGTCAATAGCCGTTTGTGGATATGGAAAACGCTTAAATTTATTTTCCCATCTTCGTTCTTGCGCCAAATCATTGTCAATACTCTTTATTGATTTCATCACATTGCCGATAATGTTCCAACGCCTAACATCGTCCCATCTGAAGCCTTCTGCCGCCAATTCAATACGTCTTTCATTTCTGATTAGTTCACGAAGTACATCTTTACTGTTGACTTTTGTTCTGTCTATTTTAGGCATTGCAACTCTTTCTCTAATTTTATCTAAAACATCATAAATGCTGGCATCAGGACCTGAAACCTCGTTCTTTGCCTCGGCATAGTTCAGTAATACTTCTGCATAACGGATTATAGGGAAATTCTGAGGAGCTTTCCACATATCCAAAGAAACAGTAGGGTCAACCATTTTCCTAAAATTATATCCTGTTTTTGAGGTATTATTACTTCCCTTTGCCCATGAAAATACCAACCCTTTTTCCAGAGCATTCCATATATTTCCCGGAAATAGAATAGAAGCATACAATCTCGTATCTCTATTTTTAAATTCCTTCAGATATTCATTTCCATAATTACCTCTGTTGTAATTGGCAGCGCGTTGTTCAGGAGTAGGAGGAGTAAATACTTCTCCCTTATTTGACCAATAAGAATTTACTAATTCCTGAGTTGGCACTATAGAACTCCAACCCCCTCCTGCATTGTTGGATAAGAACAACGTATTGATTCCGCTTGAAAACTCCCATTGACTCTCTTCGATATATTCTTTTTCTAAAATAACTTCGGAATTTTGCTGGTTTTTATTCCAGAATAACTGTTCATAACTTCTAAGTCCTTTTAAAAATTTTTCTTTTTCAGCATCGTCTGCGAAGTCAACGAATTGGGAATAATCATCTGCCTTATCAGCCTCTGTGAGTGCAGAGATTTTAAATAACTCATACCCCATTCCCATTACCTCTTCAGATGCCAATGCAGCCTCATTCCATTGGTTGTAAAATAGGTGTACTCTTGCTTTTATAGTAAGTGCTGCTGCCTTATTGATTAGCGCTTTATACTTTTGGCTTACAGGTAAGTCCGGAATGGCTGCATTTAATTCATCAATAACAAATTGAATGACTTCATCCTCAGGAGTAGGCGCTATTTTAACGTCTTTGGCTTCTATTGTATATTTAGTAATCAAAGGAACTGCTCCGAATCTTTTAGTCAAATTAAAATAAGTCCAAGCTCGTAAGGTTCTCACTTCTGCCCGATACGATTTTTTTACGTCCTCTTCAATAGGAGCTTTATCGATATTGTCTAAAAAGTAATTAAATCTTCTAATTCCGACGTAGTCATATCCAAAATCTGTCTCCGCGGTAATATCTCCCGCTGCTATAGTAGTTGCTTTACTTTCCCATGGATACTGACAATATGCGTTATCAACATATCCTTCTATATAAGCATCATATACGCTTCCCGGAATCTGGTTGTAACATCCCATTAAAGCTAACTTGGCATCTTTCTTTGTAGTCCAAAAACTCTCACTCCAAATTTTATCTTGTGGGATTTTTTCTAAAAAATCATCTGAACAACTACCTACTAAAAGTAATGTGGCAAATAATACGATTATATTTTTCATAATGATATATTTATTAATTTAAAATGTTAGATTTACCCCCACAGAGAATACTTTTAGAACGGGATAAGTTCCTCTTGCTGAGGGCATCTCAGGGTCAAAGTCTTTCAATCTCTTATCACTTCTGCTGGTAAATAGATTTGTGGCAGAGGTGTAAACTCTTAATTTATCTATTCCCCATTTCTCAGTTATTTGTTTAGGCAATGTATATCCCAAAGAGATATTTTTAATTCTAAAATAAGATGCATCGTACAACCAGAAAGAAGATGCCACTTGATTGTGTCTATTGTCTCCACTTGGCAATATACGAGGATACGCTGCATTGGGATTAGGATTTTCTTTTGTCCAACGATTTAGGTGATATGTTTTTGCACTCGCACCGTTGAAGAAAGCCTGAGAGGCTTCTGCACTCAGATATACCTTTACATCGCTAACGCCTTGTCCTTGCACTCTAAAATCAAAACCTTTATAATTTGCTCCCAACTCAAAACCATAAGTAAAGTAAGGAACATCATTTCCAACAATCTTTCTGTCGTCCCCATCTATTTTTCCGTCATTATTTAGGTCTTTGTACTTAATATCGCCGGGTTTTGTTGCTGCGCTTTGTTTTGCGTGATTATCAACATCTGCTTGGTCTTTGAAAAGCCCTTCGGCTTCATACATATAAAAAGAACCGATGGCTTCCCCTTCTCTGTAAATCCAATTCCCATTTATCTGGTTATTACGTCCTTTTAAGTCAGTGATTTTATTCCATATTTTAGAGAGGTTTGCTGAAACATAGTAACTAAAATCTTCTCCAATAAAGTCATTGTATCCAAGGGTAAATTCAATTCCTTTGTTATTTACCTTGCCGGCGTTTGAAGACGCTTGTTCTTTGTCTGTAACTCCAAGTTCTTTAGGTTGAGGAAGTACTAACAGAATGTCTTTGGTTCGTTTGTCAAATACATCTAATTGAACATTCAATTTGTTATTAAAAAATGAAGCATCTACCCCGATATTCGTCATTGCGACTGTTTCCCAACTTAATCGAGGATTTGCCAGTTTAGAAGGCCAAACTCCATCAACTTTTCCTTCGCCTAAAATGGTTGCTGTTCCAATTCCAAGAGCATCGTAGAAATCATAATCACCTACATTATTTACGTATCCTAACTCACCCCAAGAAGCTCTCAATTTTAAATTGCTCAGCCATTTTATGTCCTTCATAAAATCTTCTTCGGTTATTCGCCAGCCGGCAGAGAAAGAAGGGAAAACACCCAAACGTGAATCTTTATGAAATTTTGATGATTGGTCAAAACGGATATTTGCTTCAAACAAATATTTTTCATCGTAGTTATAGTTAAATCTCGCAAATTGAGAGAAAAAAGCATTTTCCCACAGAGAGCCTTCGTTTTCTACGCTTTCGGAAGAACTCGAACCTGAATTAATCGCGTTTAAAGAGTTAGTAGGGAAATTCTTTCGTGAAGCTTTAACGTATTTCCCTTTGTAATCCTCATACTGTAAACCGACCATTAGTTTGGTGGAGTGCAAATTAAAGTCTTTTCTGTAAGAAGCATATATTTGTGCTGTCAAGGTATGGTTATTCTCCCACTTATTTTCAAGTTTATTAGGGCTTATGCCTGTATTGGGAATTTCCTTTTTAGTAAAGAAGTTAGTGAGGGGCTCTATTTCATTTGTAAATTTGCTTTTTTCTTTATTCCAACTTTTGTAGGAAAGCATTCCCGTAATATCCAATCCTTTTATAGGTTTTAATATTCCTTTTATCAAGCTTATTAACGTTCTGCTTTCATATTCTCCGCGCCCGCCTAATGCCATTTTTCTTAGAGGGTTGTCTTTCGAGAGAGTTGTGCTTGTTTTCCCGGCAGTAATACCTCCCCAAGTACCATCGGAATGTTTGGCAACACTCATTGGAGACATTCTATTCAGCTCTGTTACAGAGAACTCACCAATAGAGCGATTAAAATTTTCCTGCACAAAAGATATGTTAGTTCCTAAGGTGAAAATATCATTAAATTCTCTTTCTGTATTGACTCTGAAACTATATCTGTCAATATCTTTACCTTTTAACAAAGATTCCTGATTAAAGAAAGTTCCACTTACGAAATATTTTGTTTTACCTCCTCCTGAGAGACTAATATTGTGTTCTTGTATTGGACTCGAACTACGATAAACAAGGTCATACCAATTATTATCAGGGTACATATCCGGTTGGCTTCCATCTTTTATTATTTTCAAAGTGGCTTCGTCATATACAGGTTTTTTTCCTGCATTTTCATTGGCTTCGTTTCGCAATATTGCATAGTCATAAGCTCCAACCCTTTCATCGTGGAAAGTAGGTCTTTGCATACCGTAATAACTATTCAAGTTTACGGTTAGTCCTCCTGATTTTCCTTTTTTGGTTGTTACCAAAAATACACCATAGGCTGCACGAGAACCATAAATTGCGGAAGCTGCAGCATCTTTTAGGATACTGATACTTTCAATATCCGAAGGGTTAATTTTTTGAAAATCACTTCCACTCACAGGAACTCCATCAATTACATACAAAGGAGCAGAAGTGCCTAAATTACCTCGTCCGCGTACATTTATAGAACCTAATCCGTCACCTACATCACCGGGGCGACTGATAATTGTAACACCGGGAGAAACTCCCTGTAAGGCATTAGTGAGGGAAGTTACAGGCTTATTTGCGATGTCATCTGCTTTTACAGTACTCACAGAACCTGTTAAATTTGCTTTTTTCTGAGTGCCGTAACCAACAACTACAACTTCATCTAATACTTGCGAGTCTTCTTGCATTACAACTTTTGCAACGTTATCTACAGGCAGTTCAAGCGTTTTCATTCCGACTGCAGAGAACACAATGATTTTAGTTTCTTCGGGAATTTCAAAACTGTAATTACCATTAATGTCAGTGGAAGTACCAACACTAGTGTTATTCTTCGCAAATACACTTACTCCGGGAAGTCCGGCTCCATCGGAAGCACTTGTAACCATTCCCGAAATGGTTTTTTGAGCAATAACATTCCATTGGAAAACCGTACTCATCACCAAGATTAAAAAAATTCTTTTCATAGAAATTGGTTTTAATTGTTGAAAAATAAAAAAGGCATAAAGAGTCCATAGACTCCGTATGCCTTTGTGAAAAATATAATTTAAATTTTTTATGTGTAGTGTGTAGTGTGTAGTGTGTAGTGTGTAGTGTGTAGTGTGTAGTGTGTAGTGTGTAGTCAAAAGATGTATAAAGTTACGAAAAACATTACACATATACAAGTGGATATTGATTATATTCAGCCTTTCGATTCCTACTCGATATACCGGTATTGGCTTCATAATAAAATATTTTGCGATACCAACTCTTGTCAAAAATAGTCAATAAAATTAAAAATACAAACGATTGCATTAGGATTGAAAGAAAATCTGCTGAGAAACTATATTTCGAACTTTAATTTATAAATTAATGAAAAAAATTTTGTGAATAGAATTAAGGGAACAATTCAGTTATGAAAAGCTAATTTTTACTTTATTTTCACTACTAGTAATGCTTATCTCCCTACCAATATACAAGGGATAGTTCTGGGGAATATGTCCTGCCGGAAAATCAAATATAACAGGGATATTGTAAGATTTTGCAATATTTTGAATAATTTCGTAAGTGTTTTTTCCGAATGTAGGATTATCCTCAATGTCGGTAAAACCACCAACAATTAGTCCTTTTAGTTGTTCTAATTTTCCTGAGAGTTTTAATGCCCAAAGCATTTGATCTATTTTGTGAATAGGCTCACCAATATCCTCAATGAATAGTATTTTATTGTCAAATTCATAACTGAAAGGTGTACTTAACAAATTAGCAAACGTTGCCAAATTTCCACCGATGAGTTCTCCTTGTGCAGTACCAAGAATATTTAGTGAATTGGGTAAAATCTCATACTGTAAAGGCTCTCCCAATAGGGATTTCCTAAAATTCTCCACAGTTTCTTTGGGAACATCGTTTTCTGAAAGGTTTATGGGCATTGGGGCGTGCAAGGTCTCACAATGCAAAATTCGGTTAAAATAACTATGAAAAACGGTAATGTCACTGAAACCAACTAACCATTTGGGGTTTTCTAGGAATTTTTGAAAATTCAGTTTGTTAAGAATTTGAATACTTCCATAACCTCCTCTATTACAAATGATAGCTTTTATATTCTTGTCATCTAAGGCTGCTTGCATATCTTGAAAGCGTTGTTCGTCAGTGCCTGCAAAACGGTAATATTCACTGAAACTGTGTGCTGCAATTTTAACAGAAAAGCCCCAACTTTTCAGTAATTCTGCCGTAGGAAGTACATTTTCTGCCTTTATTTTCCCCGCAGGAGAAAGTAAAAGAATGGTGTCCTCTTTTCTTAAAAAATCTGGTCTAATCATATTACAAAAATAAGAAAAATCGTTTTATCTTTTAACACTCTTTAATGTGCTTTTTCATTTCTTAACGTGTAAAAGTTTTTCCTTTGTAGCGTAGAAGTAAAAGTTTTTCATAGTTTAAGTTTTAAGTTCACAAAAAGCCCTATTCATTTTCTTTGAGTGGGGCTTTTTAGCGGCACATAAAAACCGTACTTTTGTATTAAATTTCAAAAAGAAAATAAGATGAGGGGCATTGAGGTTTTGTATGAAGATAACCATATTATTGCAGTGAACAAGCGAGCAGGCGATTTGGTCCAGGGTGACCAAACCGGCGACCAAACGCTTGCAGACAAAGTGAAAGCATACATTAAAAAGAAGTACAACAAATCGGGTGATGTTTTTTTGGGAATTCCGCACCGTATTGACCGCCCCGTGAGCGGTGTGGTGGTGTACGCGCGTACGAGTAAGGCTTTGACGCGTTTGAACAAAATGTTTCAGCAAAAAGGCGAAGAAATAGAGAAGATTTATTGGGCAATTGTGGAAAATACACCGCGAGAGGATGAGGAACAACTTCGAAATTACATTCGTCGCAATCCTAAGCAAAACAAATCTTACATTGCAGCCACTGAAAAGGAGGGGGCTAAATTGGCAATTTTAGATTATGCTTTATTGGCGTGTTCACAAAAATATTTTCTTTTGGAAGTGAAATTACATACAGGGCGTCACCATCAAATTCGTTGCCAACTCTCGGGAATAGGCTGTCCTATACGCGGCGATTTGAAATATGGAGCTAAACGCTCTATCGAAGGTGGAGGAATTGGATTACACGCAAGAAAACTACGCTTCGTACATCCGGTAAAAAAGGAATTGCTAACAATCATTGCTCCTGTGCCGAAAGATAACCTTTGGAAAGAATTGGAAACCGCAGTTGGTTAATTAGAGCGTTTCTTTGTCGAAGAAAAAAGGCAAAAGCGCTTTGATATTTGGGATTACAAAAATCTTTTCTGTGCCATATAAAATAACAGGAATATCTTGATTGTAACGCTCTTCCGTCTCTAATAGAACTTGTCGGCAAGAGCCACAAGGGGTGATGGGCATCGGTAAAAATCCTTGTGAATTTGCCGCTGCTATCGCCATTGCCAATACCACATTTTTCGGGTATTTTGCGTTGGCATAGAAAACAGTAACACGCTCTGCACAAAGTCCTGAGGGATAGGCTGCATTTTCCTGATTATTTCCTGCTATAATTTCGTCATTATCAAGTAATAAGGCTGCCCCAACTTTGAATTTTGAATACGGAGAATAGGACGAATTGGTCGCCTCTTTTGCAGCATCAACTAATTTTCTAAATCCATCAGGTAACTCATCTTCTGACTTGTATTCTTGATAGTGTAGGTATATTTCTTTTTGCATCTTTTCTAAAAACTAACGACCACAAAAGTACGAATTTAGGTTTAAATCTCTGCTCATCTTTTGTAAATCAATAAATTCGCTCTACTTTTGTTCCACTAAAAAATCAATAAAATTTGGGTAATGTCAGCAAAGCAAAAAGATGATTATATTTATGGAATTCGTGCAGTTTTAGAGGCGATTGAAGCCGATCAGGAAGTAAACGGAATTTTTATAAAAGAGGGATTGAAAGGTGAATTGGCGAGTAAAATGATGGGAATTATCAAAAACAAAGATTTGAAATACCAATATGTTCCCACGCAAAAATTGCTGAGTTTAGGGGCAAAAAATCATCAAGGTGTTATAGCGGCAATTGCGCCGGTTGCTTATCATAATTTGAAAGAATTTTTACCCGAATTGTTGGCAGAAAATCCGAATCCTTTGCTCGTTGTCTTAGACCGAATTACTGATGTGCGTAATTTTGGAGCGATTGCACGGAGTGCCGAATGTGCCGGTGCTGATGGGTTAATTATTCCTATTCGTAATGCGGCAAAAATTTCAGCTGATGCCGTAAAAACTTCCGCAGGGGCACTTTATTCTTTGCCCGTGTGTAGAGAATTGAATCTGAAAAAAACAATAAAGAAACTATTACAGGAAGGCTTTCAAGTCATTGCAGCGAGCGAAAAGGCTGAAAAGTTGTACACCGAAGTAGATTATGCCATGCCAACAGTATTTCTAATGGGTGCTGAGGATGTGGGAATTGATGAGGAATTGTTACGTTTTGCCACGGAGCAAGTGTCAATTCCACAAAAAGGAAAAATTGGTTCTCTAAATGTTGCTGCTGCTGCGACAGTGTTGCTTTACGAAGTGGTAAGACAGCGTGGTTAATTGATAAAAAAAGCAAGGCTATGCAGCAAAATGAATTACATAATCTTGTTTCTTTATTGAAACGAAAGTTAACCACAACACTTCCCGGAGTAGAAGCACAAGAGTTGATGGCTCCTTCGTTTCGTAATGATTATGAGTTTGATAAGCATTTGCTACGTGAAAGTGGTGTACTTTTACTGTTGTATCCTAAAAATAAAAATCCTCACTTTGCCTTGATGAAGCGTAGTTCCAAACTGCGAACACATAGTGGGCAAATTAGTCTTCCGGGAGGCAAAAAAGAACCGACCGACACCTCTTTTTATGACACGGCTGTCCGAGAGACCCACGAAGAGCTCGGTGTTGAAAAAAGTGAAATGGAATTTTTGGGTAAATTAACACCGCTATTTATCCCCATTAGCAACTTTATGGTGTATCCGTATGTTGCTTTCGCGAAAAAAGAATTATTTTTCCAGCCCAACCATAAGGAAGTTGAGGCAATTTTGGAAGTCCCAGTCAGTAAATTACTGGACGAAAGTACAATTACCAAAGAGTCTTGGGAAAAAAAAGGAAAATTTTATATAAGACCTTTCTTTAATATTGAAGGGCAGAAAGTTTGGGGTGCTACGGCAATGATTATCAGTGAGTTTAGACAATTGTTAATCCCTGACTAATTCTTTATAATTTTCGTACAAATCAGTGATCCTATTCACGTGATTTACTGTTTCTTTACCTCTGAAATAGCCGTATTTTACTGTTTCATCCGTATAATATTTCGGATTATTGAGGAGTAAAATATAAGGGGCTACCTCATTCCATTTATCCCTGTCTTTTCCGTGCTTTTCTGCCAAATTCTGCGCATCAATAATATGCCCACTACCTGAATTGTAAGCCCCCAAAATAAACCTTTTTATATCTGTTTTATCTGTCATACTTTGTGAGAATTCTTCTTCAAGATATTGAATGTATTTTCGTCCGGCTTCTATTTGTTTCCCTACGGGGGAGTCTCTGGAAGCTCCAAAATTATTCGCTGTTAAAGGCATCAATTGCATAATGCCGAAAGCACCTGCCCACGATACTTGTGAGGGGTCAAATCGGGATTCTGTGTAAATGAGTGCAGCTAATAATCGCCAATCCCAACCCAATTTTCTAGCCTCTTTTTTGATGTATCTATCATACGGAGAAAGTCGCTTTCCTGAGGCTATATTCCCTCCTTTATTTCGTAAAATACTCTTGGTATTCAAAAAGTATTTAGTGTAGAGGTGACGGTAATTTCGTGTTTGCTTATATGATTTCATCCATTTGTTTAAATCTTGCTGTAATTCTGTTGCTTTCAGTGGCAATGCCCAAGACATATTGTGCGGCAAACTTGCATCAATGCTAATATCCAAATTACGGTGATACGTTTTGGCAACTTTTGCCGTCATTTTGTCTGAAAATGTTGCGAGAATAGTACCATCCGCAACCTTATCAATAAGTTCTTCCTGCACAATTCCCTCATCGTAAGAGATATCTATGTAAATCCCTAAATCTTCTTGAATATTTTCTACAATACGTTTGCTTGTGGCTTCTCCTGAAATAGTAACTTGCAGAATATCAGAATCTAGCCAGTTTTTTACATATTGTTGCTTGCTATTTTTGTTTTGTACCAATACGGCATTAGAGCGCAAGAGAGGCGTAGAAAATAGCATTTTTCGCTTTCTGCTTCCTGTGATGTTCACATTAGATGCCAAAATATCACATTCTCCCGTTTCTATTAGATTCAATGCCTGAGGGTAAGAGTCAGCTACGGTTAAATCAAGTTCAACATCTAGATGTTTTGCATAGGCTTTTGCAAGTTCGTAATGGAAGCCCATTGGAGTTCCACGGTACAAAAAGTAGTCAATAGAATTATTGAGAAGAGCAACTCGGAGTACCTTTTTCTGTTTTATCTTTTGAAAAATAGATACTTCTTTTTTTGGCGAATTGGTACAGCCAATTGCAAAAAAGAACACTAAGGAAAGAGATATATATAAATGTTTCTTAATCATAAAAATACCAACGAACTCCATATTTGAAAATACCGGGTGTAATAGGGTAATGCAGCGCTGAGAAATAGCCTTTGTTTCCAATGATTTGGTTGAGATGCTCGTATTTTGCAAAAAATGCTGCTCGCTTTATCCGTGCCACCAGATACACGTCTATTTTCGGATATCCCCCCAATTCTTTTTCTGTTTGTAAATAATACTGACTTGTTGCCGGCATATAAGCAGGGGCATGCCATTTCGTATTGTAGCGAGCGTCTGCTCCTACTCGCAGTGTTAGTGCTTTTTTGAACAAATCACCTTCAAAATAGGTATTTCCATAAATAGAAAGCGTAGACAACGGTAATATATTCTCGTTACTTGATTTTTGGAAATAAACAGTCGGCTCAAAATGCAATTTCCACAAACGAAAATCTTTTTTTGCATAAGCAGTAATTACACTTATTTCAGTATCAGCCTGCGCGGGTAATGCCTTGGAGTCAAAGTAAGTATAGTTGCTGAGGGCTTGCCAATACCCGCCAACTTCTACTTTCCACGCTTTGTTTTTGTAGTACCCACCAACTTTTAAATGAGTTTCTTTGTCAAAGTTATTATTCCAATAAATATGGTTGGAAAAATATTGATTCCAAAGTAAGGAAGGTGTCTTATTGGTCATTCTAAACTCTAATCTCAGTTTATGATTGTATAGTGTATCCTTGCCTAAATACCTTACATAATGAGCTTTTGCAATCATATCTCCACTGTGATAGCCTGAAATGTAGGTTTTCCAACTTGCCGCCCAATTGGTTTTTTCGGTAGAACTAAAAAATGCACCTACTTCGGCAGCGATATTGTTTTGGTTTTGGGAAGTTGAAGAAAGTTCGGCATTCAGTGGAAATGAAGCCGCCAAGTCTGGAATTTCGTATTTGATTTTTTCGTATTGTAATGCGGCACGCAATCCGTATTTGAACCAATTGAAATACCCTTCGTTAAGCACAATTTGCGCCGTGTTTTTAAAATTTCTGTATTTTGTTTTTTCTGAGATTTTACTTCCGTAAGCATAAAGAAATGTCTTGTAGAAAGAAGTCGAATTTTCTGCATCAGAATACTTTCGGCTACTTTCATCAAACTGTAAAGTATGCACAATTTTAATCGGATATACCTTGGTGGTATCACTAAAAAGAACTCGCTTCCGCATTTCCCCAATGTTGTACTGATGACTGAGGAAAAAATTCTGATTGTGTAGTGAAGTGCCCGCATTGTTGATATGAACTTGCATATTCTCAGAGGTTACAGTAGTATCTCTCTCCACTAAGGCATCATCAACAAGTCCACCATTTTCCTCTAATTTTATACGATTGTGACTGAGGAAACTGTATAATTTGTAGCGTCCTGTTTCATAACTTGAAAACAAGGTGAAATCATACAGTTTATGCTTTTGGTTTTGGTACTGTCCTTTACTGGAGATTAAGTTGTATTTTACCCCTACATTCCAGTTTTTGTTAATATTTCGCGTTAAAAAAACGTTAAGGATATTTTCTTCTCGGTTATTGTTACCTCCTGTGGAATAATTAAGCTCTGTATAAGGTGTCCGCGTGTCAACAAAATCCTGTGTTTCAGGACGGCTGAGGTAATATTCGTAAGGCTGCAGAAAAAGAAACTCTTGTAACGGATTGCGTAAAGCAAAAATCATACTTTGGTTTGCCGAGCCGACATTGCCCAAAAACGTATTGGCAATGCTTTTTTTATAGTTCGGATACAAAATTTGCCTATTCATATCCGCTGTATCACGATAATGGCGAACGGCATAGGCGCCATCAGCTTCTAAACGCCAAAGTTTTACAAGTGGTGTTATGGCGTGCGCAGCAATACTGTCTCGTTTTTTCCGATAGGCTTCTCTGCTTACAAATCCTCCCTTGTCAGCACCTCTATTGCCTGGTTTTTTACCATCAGCATCACGCACTTGCCCCCAACTGATACCGGCAATATGCAATGCTAAAAAACATAGGATAAACAGTTTACGCTCTTTTTTTGAAATATTTACCATTCAATATTTTTTCAAATAATTTAATGCAAAAGTACAGTAATTATCTATTCTTCAAACTTATAACCGACACCTTTAACGGTTTTTATACTCTTTTCACCGATTTTTTCACGCAATTTACGAATGTGTACGTCAATTGTGCGGTCTCCGACGACAATATTATCGTCCCAAACTTTTTGGAAAATAGCTGTTCGGCTGAACACTTTTTGAGGAGCAGAAGCAAGTAGCATTAAAATTTCAAATTCTTTTCGAGGGAGTATCAAATTCTTTCCGTCTTTAATAACGTGGTATTTCACACGGTCAATAATCAAATGTTTCGTATTGATAACTTCCTTGTTTTTTTCGGGATTGATGCGGCGCATCAGAGCGTTTATTCGACTTACGAAAACGCGCGGATTTATAGGTTTTGTGATATAATCATCAGCACCGGCATCAAATCCCGCTATTTCGGAATGTTCTTCCGATTTTGCGGTCAAAAAGACAATAATTGCGTCTTTTAATTCGGCAAATTGTCGCAATTGTTTACAGGTTTCAAAACCGTCAATGTTTGGCATCATCACGTCCAAGACAACAAGATGGGGGGTGAATTTCTTGGCTTCTTTGAGTGCCTTTACGCCACTATTCACGGCTAGAACGTTGTAACCTTGCTTTTTAAGATTATAACTCAAAAATTCTAAAATGTCTTTTTCGTCATCAACCAATAAAATACGTTTTTCCATTGTTTTGGGGTGTTCTTAGTTTGATTTTAGTATGGAGAATTGGAAAGTGGCGCCTTCGCCAAAAGTACTTTCTACGCTGATGGTTTCGCCATGTACTTCCAAGATGTGTTTCACAATGGAAAGCCCTAGCCCTGAACCTCCTTCGTTGCGCGAACGACTCTTGTCCACGCGATAAAATCGTGCAAAAATATGCAGTAAATCCTCTTTTTTTATTCCAATTCCGTTATCCGTCACTTTTATTAGATATCTGTCAGAACTTGCTTGTTGGTTTACCGAGATTTCCGTTTGCCCCGTTTTCTTACCGTACTTTACAGAATTGGAAATCAGGTTGATAAGTACGCGCAGAATGTGCTCTTTTTCGGCGTATGCCCACAATTCCTCTTTGGGGCGCTTGTACCGAATGGTAATGTCTTTTTCCATTGCACGGAGTTCTACTTCCTCAATGGCTTCTTCAATAATTTGGTGTAATGAAAAACGCTTTTTTATGACTGTGAGTTCTCCTGATTCCAACTGAGTTATCAGGTCCAAATCCTCCACCATTCGAATCATCCGGTTGATGTTTTTTTGTGCTTTGCGCAAATATTTTTTATTGATTTTCTCATCATATAATCCGCCGTCTATCAGAGTGTAAATATAGCCTTGAATGTTAAAAATAGGTGTTTTCAGTTCGTGGGCAACATCGCTAATAAACTCTTGCCTAAATTTCTCTTGTGCCCTCAATTGCCGGATTAGTGGTTGTTTTTCCCTCGTCCATTTTTTGATTTCCTGATCGACTTCATCTAATTGTGTACGCTTATAAATATTACGATTCAGAAAATAAGCAAGACCGAAAAAGAGGAGAAAAAAGAAGAGTAACGATACGATGAGTGGTGTAAAATTATTCTTAAAATGTGAAAAATGTAGTAACAAAGCACAAAGTACTGCTCCCAAAGCTGCACACAATGCAATGAAAAGAACCGTCTTGTTTTTAAACATTTTATTGCTACTGATGATGTTGCTAAATTACAAAAAACTTAGCAATTAAGTAGTCAGAGCGAAGAAAGGCTGCTGGATTTAACTGGATTTTGCTGTTTTGAATGTTAAAATCTTCGGAGTGTTGGGAGATGACTTTCTGAACATTTTTCACATATTTTTCACTAAAATTTTTACGAATATATTCCAAATCAATACCCCATTTTGTGCGAAGTCTTACAATGATGTAATCGTTGAATTTATCATTTTTTGTTAGCGTTTCTGACTCATAGATCGCTTCATTTTGTTGTATTTTTTGAATATATTGCTTCAAATTAGCAATATTCCAACTGCGTGAATCTCCATCGTAAGAATGTGCCGAAGGCCCAATACCCAAGTAAGGCTTTTGCTGCCAGTAGCTGCTGTTATGCCGAGAGATTTTTCCGTTTTTGCAGAAGTTGGAAATTTCGTACTGCTCGTATCCATGCTTCGCAAGAAATGCTACAAGAAATTTGTACTGTTTTTCGCTGTTTTCGTCTGTAATTTCGTGTAATTTCCCCTTCTTTTTCAAGTGTGAAAAAGGTGTTCCTTGCTCAATCGTCAAATGATAGGCGGAAATGTGTGTAGGCGCTAATGTACAAAGTTGATGCAGGTTTTCTTCCAAATAGACGACGTCTGTATTTGGAATTCCGTAGATAATATCAAGCGATAAGTTATTAAAACCCACTTTTTGCACTTTTTTCACACAAGCGATTGCCTCCTCAGCCGTATGCCTACGATTCATAAATTGCAAAACCTTGTCATCAAAGGATTGAATTCCAATACTTAGTCGGTTGATTCCTAACTTCTTTAATTCACTCAAATACGCTAAACTAAGGTCATCGGGGTTGGCTTCAAAAGTAATTTCCGGAGTTTTGGAAATTTCAAAATTTGCTGAAATTGTTTCTAAAAACTGGGCAATTTCTTTGGTTTTAAGGACACTCGGCGTTCCGCCTCCAAAATAAATTGTTTCTACAGGCTCATTCAGATAATCTTTTCGTTGTGAGATTTCTTGCTGCATCGCATCAAGGAGCATACGTTTAAATATCCATTGCGTTAAACGCCTCTTTTATGTGATTGATTTTCCAATTTCCCTGTTCGAAAGTTAGTGCCAAAACATCGAAACGAACTTCCTCATTTCGGTTGTATTTTGTGACGTACTCCTCTGCTGCCTCAATGAGGTAACGCATTTTACTCGTGGTGATGCTCTCCTCTGCAGCCTGTATTCCACCGAATGTACGTGTTTTTACCTCCACAAAGACTAAAGAAACATCTTTTTTTGCCACCAAGTCAATTTCCTTATGCTTATACCGCCAAGTTGTATGTAAAATCAGATACCCCTGCTCTTGCAAATAATTTTTGGCTTTTTCTTCGCCTTTTTGTCCTAATTCGTTGTGTTGCGCCAAATTATTTTTCTTTTTGTTCAATAGTCCATTCTATACCGAATAGTTTAGCATATTCTTCTATTGGAATTAAGCCTACGGATTTTCTGCGTTGGTTTACATATTCAGGATTTTCTATTTCGTAAAACCTTTTTCCTGTTTTATTATTTGTAATGACCTGTGAACCATATTTTTGAGGTTTATTATTTCTCATTAAAATTCTATCTTCTAATAAGGCTAAATCACTAGGCTTAGATTCCCCTTTTTCAACGGAAGCCTGCAACAATGGCAGATATTTTTCTTGGGTAGCCAAATCAGCGTGTTGGATTACCAACCTCTCTATTGATTACTTCCCAAAAGTATCTATACTCATTACTTGTTTGCCCAAATTTTCTCGACACATTTTCGAGTAATCTCCGCAACGTTTGGTCTTTTACATCAATTTTCTCTAATTGCTTTTTTAGAGGTTGATTAAGAGAAGCTTCATATTCTTTTATTTTAGCTTTTATTTTTACTAAAACAGTTTTCCAGCCTTTTGTGTTATGTAGATTGTCTAAATCGGTATCTCCTTGCAGATGTTTGATATCCCGATTTCCTAAATCAACAGATTTATTCAAATAGCGTATGGACTTTATGGTATCACCTGTCAATGCCCAATAACAAGCAGCATTATAATAATCAGTTTCATCTCCTATTTTTATTTGTAATGCCTTTTCGTAGAGTTTTGCTGATTTGAGATAGTCTTTTTCTTGGTAAAATTTATCTGCTTGTGAAATATATTCTTCTGCTTTTTGCGCAAAAGTCGTGCTAGGAATTAAGATTAGAAGAACTATAAAAATACGTTTCATTGTTTGTAATCTAAAAAAAGTTATGTTTTCGAGCAATATTTTTCACAGGATATTTTGTTAATCTCCTGTAAATTTAGTCACAAATATAAGTCTATTATTTGCATAAACCATAATTTTAGTAAGATTGCTGATGCATTTGTTTCTGATTGTATTTAAAATTTTCATACCTTCGCATTATAGAAATTATTCTCTTTCTTGTATATTTGCAATATTGAACGAATATTTATTCATTTAAATAGCATTATGGCCAGAAAAATTGATGAGAATAAAATAAACGCAATTAAGAAGGCTACCATTGAAACTGTTGTATTAGAAGGGATATCGGGGGCGTCTGTGTCTAAAATTGCCGAAAAAGCAGGGGTTTCTGTTGGTTACCTGTATCGTTTTTATAAAGGTAAACGTGAGCTTTTAGAGGCGCTTTTCGAGGAGCGTTTTGAATTGATACACAGTCTCTTACTTCAAGAAATAGAAAAACAAACAACGGTAAAGGATATCGTTTCTTCTTTTGTACAACGCCTTTATAAAACTGCAGAGGAAGAGCCGCAAAGTATTAGTTTTACACACAAACTTTTGTCTGATTTTTCTTTTGAATTGTCGATAGATTTTAAGAAAAATGTAGAAAAAATTTGTGATGAAGTCTTGAAAAAAGGGAAAGTGACAAAAGAAATTGATTCGAGAATAAATGGTGAAATATTGTATTCCATAATAGTCGGAGGTGTGCTGAATTTCATCAATATTCGCTTTCGAAATATTTTTGGAGAAAATTCATTTGTGAAGCAAGATATTGATTCTACTGTGCAACTCGTATTAAAGACATTGGCACCTAACTTTTAAAAAGAAAGTATGAAAACCAAACCTACTATATTGTTTTTGTTCTTTTGTCTTTTTGTGATTTGGAATGTCAAATCACAGGAGGAATTAAGCCTTGAAGATTGCCGTTATTTGGCATTGAAGAATAACAAAGAGCTAAAAATCAGTAGTGAAGAACAACAAATTGCAAAATGGCAACACAAAGTGGCTCGTACAAACTATTATCCCAAAGTTTCGGCATTGGGAACGTATATAAGAAATGAAAAAGAACTCTCAATTTTGAGCGATGAACAGAAAGGAAGATTGCAAAATGTAGGAACCAATGCAGCTCCGAAATTGCAGCGATTGGGGCAGGCTTTTGCACAAAAATATCCTCAGTTTGCACCAATAATCCAGAGTGTTGGGCAAAGTTTAGGAACGCAACTGCTGCCCGCTCTTGATGAATTAGGTAACAGCCTTGTGAATGGTTTGCGTACCGACACGAGAAATCTCTACGTGGGCGCAGTAAATTTGACACAACCGATTTACGTAGGTGGAAAAATTCGTGCTTACGGAAACATTACCTATTATTTGGAGCAAATTGCGGATTCTAAGCACGAACTGAGCATACAAGAAATCATTTTGCAAACTGATGAAGCCTACTGGAGGGTCATTTCGCTGAGTCACAAAAAGAAATTAGCAGACAGTTATGTGAAGTTACTCGAAAAAATGGAGTCTGATGTTGAAAAAATGATTGCGGAGGGGTTGGCCACTAAGGCAGACGGGCTCACGGTAAAAGTAAAACTCAACGAGGCAGAAATGCTGCAAACTAAAGCCGGTAATGGTGTTTCTCTTGCGAAGATGGCACTTTGTCAGGTTTGTGGTTTGCCGATTTCAGAAACTATCGCTTTGACTGATGAGCAAGAGGAAAACTTGAGTTTAGATGTTGTGAAAACAGAGAATGAAGTCAGTACGGCGTTAAAAAATCGTCCTGAAATTCAGAGCCTTACTTTGGCAGGATTGGCAAAAAAAGAGAAAGTGAAAATAGAACGCGCTGAGTTTTTGCCACAGGTCGCTTTTACAGGAAATTATTTAGTGACTAATCCTGCAACTTTCAATGGATTTGAAAATAAATTCAGAGGAATGTGGACAGTTGGGGTGCAAGTGAAAGTTCCCATTTGGCACTGGAGAGAGGGAGCACACAAAGTGAATATTGCCAGGGCAGAAGCTGAAATATTGGAGTACAAAGTTGAGGAGGCTAAAGAGAAAATTACCCTACAAGTCAATCAAGCAAAGTTCAAAGTAAATGAGGCTGACAAGCAATTAGCTATGGCAGCAAAAAATGTAGAAAAAGCAGAAGAAAATCTGCGTTATGCAAAGTTAGGATTTAGTGAAGGAGTTATTCCTCCGAGTGATGTTTTAAAAGCACATACAGCGTGGTTTGATGCGCAATCAGATAAAATTGATGCACAAATCAATGTGAAATTAAGCCAAGTTACTTTGGAAAAAGCCTTGGGAACGCTTAACACAGAACGGTATAAGAATTAAAAAAAAACAAAAATATGGCATCAAGAAAATCACAAAAAAGTGATATGTTTTTGGCTGCTTTTGTCTTTGTGGCAATTGTAGCAATCGTAGCGATAATTGGCTTTTTTATGCTTAAAAAAGGAGAGGAAGTTATACAGGGGCAAGTGGAGGTTACGGAATATCGTGTTTCGGGAAAAGTGCCGGGGCGAATTTTGGAATTTCGTGTAGAAGAGGGACAAAAAGTTCAAAAGGGCGATACTCTTGTCATTTTGGAAGCGCCGGAGGTTGAGGCAAAATTGGAGCAGGCACAGGCAGCAATGAAAATGGCTCAGGCTCAGAATAATAAAGCAATTAAGGGTGTTCGTGCTGAGAAAAAACAGGCTGCTTATGAAATGTGGCAAAAAGCCAAAGCCGGTGCTGCGATTATGGAGAAATCCTACGAACGTATTAAAAGATTGCACGAACAAGGTGTTATGAC
>PDWJ01013273.1_pt1 | contig 20845 bp, 20 predicted proteins | sample 1430881 | NCBI WGS metagenome assembly PDWJ01 (sample SAMN01162460, study PRJNA174530) | Oral metagenome, whole genome shotgun sequencing project. | biome: Marine environment; feature: Marine mammal; material: Swab sample of the gingival sulcus; isolation source: swab sample of gingival sulcus... | reverse complement strand
AATTTTTCTGTGATATTAAACGATATGACGAATTTTGAAATCAACAAGAATAAATATATCGAAAACCTAAATAAGTTTAATCTACTTATCATTGATGACTTTGGAATGGAGAGAGATACTGCCTTTGCAAATGAACATATATTTAATATTATAGATGCCAGATATAGAGCCAATAAACCACTTATTATAACAACCAATCTGAGCATAGAAACACTTACAAATGCCACTACCCTTAAAGAAAAAAGGATATATTCTAGGATACTAGAAATGGCAATCCCTATTATCTTTACTGGCAAAAATCATAGACTGATGAAAACAAGAGAAAAAGCTAAAAAGGTAAATGATTTACTAATGGAAGGTGGTGATAAAACTTGCGAAATGATGAGGTAAATAGAGAAGTTATTGCAATCGTTAAAAAAGGCACTGTTAAAGGAGCAAGAGAAATTTTAAAACTAATGAGCCAGTTAATGAAACAAGCTAAAAAGCAACGAAAAAATTTAGGTCAATTGATAAAAGAATAATGATGTGGATATGAAGAACTTAAAAAGAGAACTTAATAGAAATGGAGTTAAATTCAGTATAAAAAGGGACTTAGAAACTAGGAATAATATCATATTTTTTGAAGCAAAGGATGAGAGAGTAATAGAGCAAGCCTTTAAAAAAGCAGTTCATAAGTTTAAAAATCAGAATAAAAAGAGAAGTTCTGTTCTTGAAAAACTTAAAGAGTTCAAAGAAAAGGTTAAAAATACAATCACTAAGGACAAGGTTAAAAATAAGCAGCAAGAACAAAGTTTGTAAGAGGAGAACTTTATGGTAAATAGTATGATAGAATTTAATAATGATAACTTTGGAAAACTCACTATTTTAAAACGAAATGGTGAGTTTTTATTTTTGGCAAGATAGGAATACTATCGTGTTTCACGATAGTATTCGAGGAAATCCACTAAAAATAATAATAAATGAAAGTGGCTTATACTCTCTTATCCTATCATCAAAACTAAAACAGGCAAAAGAGTTTAAACACTGGATAACTCGTGAAGTATTACCTAGCATTAGAAAAAATGGTGGATATATCTTAAATCAAGAAAATTTATCTAATGAAGAACTATTAGCAAATGCAATGCTTGTTGCTGATAATGTAATCAAAGAAAAAGATAAGACAATTAGTGAACTTTTGCCAAAAGCTAGATATTATGATGAACTGGTAGATAAAAACCTACTTGTTAATCTTAGAAATACAGCAAAAGAACTAGGTGTTACGCAAAAGATGTTTATCAACTTATTGCTGGATAGAAAGCTACTTTACAGAGATAAAAAAGGCAGACTACTCCCTTATAGCCACACAAATAAAGGCTATTTTGAAATCAAGGAATGGAAAAGCGAGAAAAATGATAAAGTCTTAGGTATTCAGACCTTAGTAACGCCAAAAGGTAGAAAATATCTTATGATGTTACTCAAAGAAATAGATTCAAAGTAAAACAAATTATGGTATAATGTGCGGGTAGCAATTATTAAATAGTAGATAAAACAAGATTGGAGGATAAAATTAAAAATCATAAACAAGTAAATGGTAAACTACTTCAGACGAATAAAACTTTTTCTCATCTTAAAAATAGTCAAAAAGAGTTTATATCAAATGAACTATATAATGAGCTTAAAAGATATATCATAGAAAAAGGTAAATATCCTAAAAAGCTAGGCAAGCTCGATATTATAGACAATGTTTATGAGAAAATAGAAGATAGAGGTATTTGGATACCATATTATGAAGTAGAGAAATATTTTTATAGGAAATTAAATAAATACAAAAAAAGGCTAATCAAAGAAGGTCTTTTAGAAGATGATAAGAGTGAGTAGAGTTTCTACTCCTTTTTTTATGGAAAGGAAGTGATAATAGATTGATACTAAAAGATGTGTTAAAAGACATAACAGGACTTGTAGATGTAAGAGGTCTTATATTCCGTCTTTATCTGAAAGAGATTTATTTATAGGTTTAGCAGTAGCTGGACTTATCAGATTTATAGTATATGAAAAAAAGAAAAATGCAAAGAAGTTTAGACAGGGAGTAGAATATGGCTCAGCTCGCTGGGGAACAAAAAAAGATATTGAGCCATACATTGATGATAAGTTTGAGAATAATGTAATTTTAACGAATTCAGAATTTTTAACAATGAACTCTCGCCCTAAAAATCCAAAATTTGCAAGAAATAAAAATGTCTTAGTGGTTGGCGGTTCAGGTTCAGGTAAAACTCGTTTTTTCTTAAAGCCTAACTTAATGCAAATGCACAGTAGCTATTGCATTACAGATCCGAAAGGCACACTTGTTTTGGAGTGCGGAAAAATGCTTGAAAAGAATGGTTATGATATAAAAATACTTAATACCATAAACTTTAAGAAAAGTATGCACTATAATCCATTTGCTTATCTTAGAAGTGAAAAAGATATATTGAAACTCGTTCAAACAATCATTGCAAATACGAAGGGCGAAGGCGAAAAGTCCACAGAGGATTTTTGGGTCAAGGCTGAAAAACTCTACTATACAGCACTTATCGGTTATCTGTATTATGCTTTAAAAATGCAGTAGATTATATGTTTGAAGCATTAGAAAAAGAGAAACCAAACCACTTTGCTGTAAAGCAGTATAAAAAATATAAACTTGCAGCTGGAAAAACAGCTAAGTCTATTCTAATTAGTTGTGGTGCAAGATTAGCTCCGTTCGATATAGAAGAACTTAGGGAGTTAATGGAATATGATGAGATGGAGCTTGATACGATTGGCGATAAGAAAACTGCCCTATTTATCATCATTAGTGATACCGATGATACTTTTAACTTTGTTGTGGCTATGATGTATACACAGCTTTTTAACTTACTTTGTGATAAGGCAGATGACGAGTATGGGGGCAGACTGCCAGTACACGTGAGACTACTCTTAGATGAGATGGCTAATATTGGTCAAATACCAAAATTTGAGAAACTCATTGCAACAATAAGGAGTAGAGAAATATCCGCGTGCATCATACTTCAAGCACAAAGTCAGCTTAAAAGTATATATAAAGACAATAGTGATACGATAATCGGCAACTGCGATACCACTGTTTTTCTAGGAGGTAAGGAAAGCACAACGCTTAAAGAAATATCAGAAACACTCGGAAAGGAAACCATTGACTTATATAATACATCTGAAACTAGAAGTAATCAAAAATCGTTTGGACTGAATTACCAAAAAACAGGAAAGGAGCTGATGAGTAAAGACGAACTCTTTGTAATGGACGGTAGTAAATGTATTATGCAACTTCGAGGTGTTAGACCTTTTTTATCAAATAAGTTTGATATTACAAGGCATAAAAACTATAAGTTATTATCAGATTACAACAAGAAAAATACCTTTGATGTAGAAAAATATCTCAAAAGAAAAGATAAGGTAAAACTAAAAAAAGATTTACTTGTTAAAGTTTTTGAAATGGAGTGATATAGAGATGATGAAAAATAATATAGAAAATATAGGACTTATTGTACTTACTGTAAAAGGTGTAATTTTTCTTTTCACAACGAAAGATAAATTAAGTAAGTATAATAAAAACCATATAAGAGCGATTTGCGACAATGCTTTTAAAGAAGATTCCTGTTCTAATTTATTTTTAAAGAAGTTAAATATAGATATAGATGATGTATCAGTTTATGAAATAGCTGACATTTTCACGAAAATAGTTAAAGAGGAAACGAACATTGATCTGATTTTTAAAGCTATTGACTTAGAACTAAGTATTGATGAATAAAAACAGTGATGAGGAGGAACTATGTTAAGGATACGAAGTCCCACAAATAACTAACTATATTTTATGGTTAGATTATAAAAACAACTAAATCCAGTAAAAACAATGGTTATAGGACTACTTATAAAAAATAGGTAGTCCTTTTATTTTGTAAAAAAACAGGAGGAAAAAATGCAAAGAGAAATGATAAATATCAATGCTAATTTAATTAGCGAGGTTCAGTTTACAGAGATTGACGGAAAAGATGGCAAGGTAAAAGTGGCTAATTTTACCCTTTTTAGAAAGACAGGAAAAGAAGGTGAAAAGAAAAAAGAATATATCAACTGTAATGTGTATGGCGAAAAATCTGAGATAGCAAAAGATTTTGAGCAGGGAGATTTTATTCACGTGTATGGCTATTTTAAGCAAGTCAAAAGAGAGGATAAAGAGTATAGAAACTTTATCATAACTTACTTTAACAAGATTGAAAAAGAAGAAAAAAATGATGATGTGGATGTGAAACAACTGATGGCAGGTGGAGGAATTGTGCTAATTGGCGTAAAGCTAATTCCACTACTTGCTGATGTATTGAAGTAATGTTTGATTTATTTGGAAAAATAGAAGAATTTTTCAAGGAAATGATGATTGATGTGATAAAAGAAAATCTCACAGCAATGCTAATAGATATTAATGATAAAGTATCTACCATTGCTGGGGAAGTTGGTAAAACTCCGAGTTCTTGGAACTCGGACGTCTTTACCTTTATACAGTCCATCAATGAAAATGTGGTACTACCCATAGCAGCTCTTATTATTACCGCTATCTTTTGCATAGAGATTATACAGGTTGTTATGGCTAAAAATAATATGCACGAAACAGGTAGTATCTTCATCAGCAAATATATCGCCAGCAGATGTTGATGCTCTTGTAGCAAATTTAAAAGATGAAAGTCTTGGAAAACTCTTTTTAGTAATGTTTGAAACAGGACTTGTCCAGTTTTCTCTAACCTTATTATCTGTTGTTATTTCAATCATTATTTATGGCAGAATGATAGAAATATATATCTACTGTTCGGTATCAGCCATACCGTTTTCAACGCTCGGTAATAAGGAATGGGGACAGATTGGCACAAATTATATTAAAGGTTTATTTGCACTAGGACTTCAAGGACTATTTTTATTAATATGTCTTGGCATATATGCAGTGCTAGTAAAAACAGTAAACTTTACAGATATTCACTCAAGTATATTACAGGTACTAAGCTATGGATTAATACTTGGGATAATGATGATGAAATCAGGAAGTATTGCAAAGGCGATTATGAACTCGCACTAATTTTAAGGAGGAAGAAATGAAAAACTTAATAAACAAAGTAAATGATAATAAAAAAATGATAGTAGCAGTAGGTGTAGGCATTTTAGGTATAGGTATTACTCTTGCTACCCTACTTAGAGGGAAAAAGAGAGATTGTTTGGAAGATGATATTTCTGATGAATATTTTTTATCAGATGAAGACGATTTTAATGAGGAAGATAAAAATTTATATGATGATATAGAAAGTGAATGCGAATTTTGTCATTATGATCCTGATGAAAATTTAAAAAAATATCTTGAAATGTCAGAAGAAGAAAAAAATGAAGAATTTAGACATACTATAACAATGGCGTTAGATGCCGTTTTTAAGGAAACGCTATTAACTAGAGAAGATATAGAAAAATTATGTAAAATGATAAATGAAAGATATTACTCTCTAAATGAGGGTAACGAACTTATCACCTATTTTAAATCGTTGGAATGCGAAGGAGTAAGTATGGCTTATGTAAAAATACCAAAAGACTTAGCAAAGGTAAAAACAAAGGTAGCACTGAATATGACCAAAAGACAGCTGATAGGCTTTTCTTTAGCTACAGTTATTGGTCTGCCACTATATTTAGGATTAAAAACAGCACTTTCAAATGATGTTTCTATGATTTTGATGAGCATAGTGGTCTTACCTATTTTATTCATTACCCTTTATGAAAAAGAAGGTTTACCTTTTGAAAAATATGCTAAGTATATGATTCGTTTTCATAAGAGAAAGAAAATAAGGCTCTATCAGACGAGTAGTATTTATAATACAGATAAGGAGGTAACGATTGAAGAAAGAAAAACAAGAGCTAATACTAATTAGGCACAAAAGAAAACTCAAAAAAGATAAAAAAGAGTTAAAGGCATTAAGTAAAAATCAAGAAAAATCAAATAAATTAACGAATAAGGGGAAGAGAAAACAAAAGCTCTTTCCTTTTTTAATAAAATCAGAAAAAGTGAAAACTTCATCAGATACTATAAGTTATAAACGAATGCTGAAAGATGGGATATGTCAGATAGATAAAAAGAAGTTTAGTAAAACCATTCGATTTTTTGATATAAACTACCGCTTAATGGCAGAAGAAGATCAGGAAAGTATTTTTAATGAGTTTTCTTCTTTTCTTAACTTCTTTGATACAAATGTAGATGTTCAATTAACCTATATCAGTAAGGTTGGCGAGAATGAAGAAATAAAAGACTTAATCAATATTAAAGATAGTGATGATGAGTTTAATGATATTCGTGCCGAGTATAGAGAAATGCTAATAAATCAAAGCACCAAAGGCAGCAACTCACTATCAAAGTCTATGTATATCACTTTTTCAGTTATAGCTGATGATTTAAAAAATGCTAGAATTAGGCTTGATAGATTAGAACTTGATATACTAAATAATTTTAAACAAATGGGTGTTAAAGCCTATTCACTTGATGGCGTAGAAAGACTAAAACTACTTCATAGTATGTTAAATAAAGACGAGAAATTTGTCTTTTCTTATGATGATTTAAAATATAGTGGTCTTATGACAAAGGACTATATCGCTCCTAATTCATTTACTTTTAATAAGCAAGATTATTTTAAGACTGGCTCGCAGTTTGGCGAAGTAAATTTCTTACAAATACTAGCACCAGAGATGAGTGATAAGATGCTTTCAGAGTTTTTGGAAGTGGAAGAAAATATAGTTATTAACTTTCACATTAAGGCGATCGAGCAGATGGAGGCTATCAAAAATATTAAGAGAAAACTGACTGATTTAGATAAGATGAAAATTGAAGAAAACAAGAAAGCCATAAGGTCAGGTTATGATATGGACATAATGCCATCGGACCTACTCACTTACGGTATTGAAGCAAAACAGTTACTCTCAGAACTTCAAACGCACAATGAAAAGATGTTTTTAATTACCATTTTATTTACTGTAATAGATGATAAAAAATCAAGTCTTGATAATACAGTGTTGCAGCTTAAAAGTATCGCTAATAGGCATAACTGCTCACTTAAAAATCTAAACTATCAGCAAGAACAAGGTTTAATAAGTACCCTTCCGTTATCCAAAAATGAAATAGAAATAGAGAGAGGACTAACAACAAGTGCCACTGCTGTCTTTATCCCTTTTACCACTGAAACGCCCGGAAGTGGAAAGTCCTTTAGTGCGAAAAGAGAAATCACAAATGCTTTTTTAATTACAAATGATGATATTATTGTGGCGGATCCGGAAGGAGAGTATTCAGAAATCGTACAGGCATTAAATGGTGAAGTCGTTAAAATATCGCCTACCAGTAAAGATTATATCAATCCGATGGATATTAACCTTGATTATGCTGATGAAGATAATCCACTATCGTTAAAATCAGACTTTATTCTTTCACTCTTTGAACTTGTTGTTGGCAATAATAAACTAAGTGCGGAAGAAATATCGGTAATAGATAGATGTTTACCAAAGCTATATCAAGATTATTTTAATAATCCTATCCCAGAAAATATGCCTATCTTAGAGGACTTATATAAAATGCTAAAAAGTCAGGAAGAAAAAGTTGGTAAAAAACTCGCTACTGAAATGGAAATTTATGTGTTTGGTTCTCTTAATGTGTTTAATCATAGAACAAATGTTGACACTGCCAAAAGAGTAGTTTGTTATGACATTAAAGAACTTGGGAAACAGCTTAAAAAGATCGGTATGCTTGTCGTTCAAGACCAAGTTTGGAACAGGGTTAGTACAAATAGAATGAATAAAAAAGCGACAAGATATTATATCGATGAAATGCACTTGCTTTTAAAAGAACCACAAACTGCTAGTTATTCAGTAGAAATTTGGAAACGTTTTAGGAAATGGGGCGGAATGCCCACTGGCTTAACGCAGAACGTCAAAGATTTACTGCAAAGTCAGGAGATAGAAAATATCTTTGATAACACAGATTTTATTTTAATGCTTAATCAAGCTGGAACAGATAGAGAAATCCTTGCTAAAAAACTAAATATCTCAAATCATCAGCTATCTTATGTAACGAACTCATCGGCTGGAGAAGGTCTTATCTTTTATGGGAATACCATTGTTCCCTTTATTGATAGATTTCCCCAAAATACAAAACTTTATTCACTGATGACCACAAGACTTGAAGAAACGGAAAATAGATAGCGAGGTGGTTTTGTGAATAAGAGAAACTATAAGAAAATAAGAAAGTTTATTGAAAAAGATAAACAAGAGAACTTAGATAATCTTATGATAAGTAAGGGAAAGAATAAAACATTTAACTATGACAGTAAAGAAGATATAAAAAATGATATTTTTAATCCCGCTGATAAAAAATTAAATATTGACAGTGAATATACTGCTGATAGTAAAGAAAGTGAAAATACTGAAAATAATAATATAGGTAATTTTAACAGAAAATTTAATAACAGTAGAAATTCTTATTCATCAAAGGAAAACACTAATCAAAGTTTTAATCCTAAAAATACTAAAAGTTCATTTGAAAAAGTAGAAAATTCAAAGAGATATTTTAATAAGGCGAAAAGTAATACAAATTTTGATAGTAATTTTAAGGAAAATACTAATCCAAAAGATAAGTTTAAAAACTCAAAAGAAAAATCTAAAAAATCAAAAGCTAGAAAAAATAAATTAAACTTTGATGAAGATGAAAAGATTACAAGGGATAAGAGCAAGAGAGCAAAGGATAAAAGCGAAAAAACTAAGTCGAAACTTAATAGAAAATTAAAAAAAGAAGAAAAGAAAATCTCTAAATTAAAGAGAGTTAGTGATAAATTAGAAAAGAAATTAAAATCGGGCAAACATAAGGATAAAACCTTACAAAGTGCTAATAAGTCAGCTATCAGAACGACTTCTCTTACTGCTACTTATTTAAGTAGTGGCAAAGAAGAAAACTCTGGCGTAGATGCTAGTTATAAATCGCTTAGAGTAGCTGAACATTCTTTTAGAGAGCTAGATGAAAAGTTGAATAAGAGAAAAAGAAAAATGCACAAGAAACAAACGAAACTTCATAATAAAATAGATAAAAAAGAAAGAAACTTATTTTACAAGAAAAATCTAGCAGAGTTTAAAAAGAGTGAAAGCTATCAAAAATCATCAAAAGCAAAACAGTTTTTCAAAAGAAGAAGATATAAAAAACAGCTTAGTAAAAAATATAAAAATAGCAAGATGAATAGAATGAAAAAGTATGTAAAAGAAGGTGCTAAAAAATTTAGTGCATTTGTTAAAGCAAGAAATATGAAATTAATAGCTATTGTCTTAGCAGTTGTAATTCTTATATTTTTACTAGCAAACATCGGTTCATCAGTAATGAATATGTTAGTAGGCGTTACTGGTAATACATTAAGTACAAACTATTTATCAGATAAAGATACCCTAACGACAACAAATCAGGAATTTTCAAGTTATGAGTATGCACTACAAGATGAGATAGATAATATTGAAAAAAATTATCCAAATTATGATTCTTACCAAATAAGAGGTGATAGCGTAGGACACGATGTTAATGAACTTTTATCTTATTTAACGGCTAAAAATGGAAATTTTACCTTTGATGATAGTACAAAATCAGAACTAAGAAAATTATTTAATAAAATGTATAAGAAAAAATATACTTCGAGAACAATTACCAAATATGATTCGGATGGTGATCCGTATGATTACACTATACTAACATTAACAATTACGAAGAAAAGAATAGATGAGATTGCAAAGGAAGATTTTAGTGGACTTAAAAACAATCTAATTCACTATAAAGCACTTGTTGAAGCAAGTGGTGGTATGGGTGATTACTTTGGTGGTGCGGGTGGTGATTTATCAGAAATAGTAAACAATCCAGACTTTAATAATCCGGGACTTACCTTTACGAATGAAAAGGTAAAAGCACTATTTAACGAAGCTGAAAAGCATATTGGCAAAAGATACGTTTTTGGTGCAAATGGGCCGGCAAACTTTGACTGCTCATCGTTTGTTTGTTGGTCTTATACGAAGTCAGGTGTTAAGTATATGACACGAACAACAGCACAAGCTATCTTTGATAACTATTGCACAAAAGTATCAGTAAGTGATGCTAGAGCTGGCGATATTATCTTTTTTACTGGTACTTATGATAGTGGTTCACCTATTTCACACGTTGGGATATATGCAGGTGGTGGTTATATGCTCCACGCAGGTGATCCGATTAAGTATTCAAATTTAAACTGCAAATACTGGAAAGACCATTTTTACACATTTGGAAGATTAAAAGATTAAGGAGGAACAATGCAGACAGCACTTGATAGAAACCTTTTAAAACAAGAGAAAATAGTAGAGAAAATAGAAAAATTAAAACTTGAATTAGTAAATTTAAGAGAGAAACAAGTAGAACTTGAAAATGAAACGGTTTTAAAAGAGTTTAGAAGTAGAAAAATATCACTTGATGAGTTCTTAGAACTTGTCAGAGAAAATAAGAAAGAAGAACAAAAGAAAAAGGCTTTGGCTAAAAAACTAAATGAAGAAACAAATACAGATTGGAGGAATAAAAATAATGAAGAAATTAGGTAAAATTGTAATTTTAATGATACTCGTACTTTCATTTAGTATCAGTTCAGTATATGCAAATGCGAATAAAGAAGAAGAAAAATCAGAGGAAGAACTGTGGATTAGTGAATATGCAACAGATGAAAACTCGTCAAAAGGAACTGTAATAGAAAATGTTGATAAGGATGGAAAGCCTATTGATGTAGAAAAGGAAGAATTTATTGATGTTAGGCAGTTTGTAAGTTTTAAAACAAAATGTGGCAAAACACTTCATCTTATTATCGACCATAGTAAGAATAATAAAAATGTAAAACTACTCACAGAGGTGTCAGAACTCGATTTATTAAATATGCTTGATGAAGGTGAGAGAAAAAAGTTGCTCGGTAATCAGAAAGAAGAAGTAAAAAAAGAAGAGCCTAAAAAAGTAGAGGAAATTAAACCAGAACAAGAACAAGAAAAGGTAGAAAAGAAAGACGATAAAAAGTCTAGTAACTCTTTATACTTGATATTTGGGATATTTATTCTAATCTTTATTGGAGCTGGTTACTACTTTAAGGTTTATAAGAAGAAAAATGATACCTTTGACGATGATGAAGAGGATTATGATGAACTGGAAGAAGATGAGTATGAGAAAGTAAAATAATTTAGCTTTTTCCATCAAAACTATTGTATTTTTTATAAAAGTATGCTAACATATAGTTACGGATCGAGCTCCTAATCATACGGTGATGGGAGCGTTTTTTATTATATGGAGGTTGTAATGAGAATTAAACCATTTAAAACTTACAGAGAGCAATTAGACATATTAAAATCTAAGAATTTAACTATTGATGATGAAGATAAAGCGATAAGGATTTTATCAGATAATAATTATTATAATCTTATAAATGGGTATAAAAGAATTTTTTTAGATAAAAATGCTAGTGGCGAAAAATATATTGATGGTGCAACACTTAATGAGGTTTATTCCTTATATTGTATGGATAGTGAACTTAAAAATAGTATATTTAAGTATATTCTAAAATTTGAAAAAATCTTAAAATCGCATTTATCTTATGAATTTGCTAGTATGTATCGAGAAGATTATTCATATTTGCAAATGAAAAATTATTCTTCATTAGAAAAGGACTTAGACTTAGTCTTAAAAAATCTATCTACATTATCTAATTTAATAAATAGAGAAAGAAAATCAAAAAATAGAAGAAGTATTAAACACTATGCTGATAGATATAGTAGTATACCTATATGGGTATTAGTAAACTCATTAACATTGGGCAATATTTCATATTTTTATATGGCTTTAACAGATAAACTAAAAAATAATATTGCAAAAAAATTCAGTTTAGCATATGCACAAGATTATGCTATAGATATAAGAATAAGTTCTGAAATGATTATTGATTTACTTAAATTAGCAACATTTTTTAGAAATATAGCAGCACACGATGAAGTTATGTTTTCATTTCATTTAATGAAAACAGGGAAATTAAAAAGTTTTAATAAATATTTAGAGGATAATTATACTGGAAAAACATTTTTTGACTTAGTGTTAGCATTAAAATTAGTTATTTCCAAAGAGGAATATGATGAACTTATTTTAGAAATAAAACTGATATTTGATAAATATAGAGAAAGTTTTATGACTATAAATTTTGATGATATTTTGAGTATGACAGGATTTTCTAATGATTTTAATTTATGGGAAAGTCAAATAATAGATGAGGATGCTAAAATAGAAAGCGAGATGGAAATGGAAAATGTGTCTTTAAACGAAGATGAATAATGTGAAATATAAAGTAAGTATTTAATAATAAAATATTGGTATAAAATAACGAAAGCGATTAGAATTAAAAACTCTAGTCGCTTTTTTAATGGGAAAAAACAGGAGGAAAAATGACAAAACAAACACTTGTGATAGCCGAAAAACCGAGCGTAGCTAATGCTTATGCGAAGGTTTTAGGAGCTAATACTAGAAATGATGGATATATTAGTGGAAATGGCTATATCGTTTCTTGGTGCGTAGGACACCTAGTATCTATGGCTTATCCAGAGAAATATGATGATAAATATAAATACTGGAACTTGAAGGACTTACCGATTGTGCCAGATGAGTATTTATATGAAGTAAGTAAATACACCAAAAAGCAGTTTAATGTGCTTAAAAAACTACTAAGTGATGAGAATATTGATATAGTAGTAAATGGGTGCGACGCAGGTCGTGAGGGTGAACTTATATTTAGATTAGTTTACAATATGGCAAAGTCAACAAAAGAAATAAAAAGACTTTGGATTTCATCGATGGAAGAAAGTGCTATAAAAAATGGATTCTGTAATCTTGAAAGTGGCAAAGACTATGACAATTTATATAAATCAGCACTTGCCAGAGAAAAAGCGGATTGGCTTATCGGTATGAATATGAGTAGATACTACTCGATTACTCACAAAGATAAATTTTCAGTCGGCAGAGTACAAACGCCTACCCTGTCAATGATAGCAAAAAGAGATAAAGAAATTAAAAACTTTAAAAAAGAAACCTACTATACCCTTGATATTTTAACTAATGATGTTACCTTATCAAGTGGTAGAATGGATGATGTAAATGAAGCAAAAGAGTTAAAGGAACTTATCCCTAAGAAAATAGAAATACTTGATATGATTGAAAAAGAAAAAATCACAAAGCCAGATGCCTTATTTGACTTAACAACACTTCAAAGAGAGTGTAATAAATATTTTTCTTACTCCGCAAAACAAACACTTGATTATGCACAGAGCCTATACGAAAAGAAACTAATAAGTTACCCACGAACAGATAGCAGATATTTAAGTGATGATATGAAAGAAACTGCTAGTAAACTGCTTAAAGATATTAAAATTGACAATGAAAACTTTGAGAAGATATTTAACTCATCAAAGGTAAGCGACCATCACGCTATTATCCCTACCCTTTTATCACTTAGCTTTGATATTGAAAGTGTGCCAAGTAGTGAGAGAAAGGTATTTGAACTAATTAGAGATAAACTCTATGCAGCAGTTAGTAGTAATCTAGCCGAAAATACGACTAAAATTATGGTTAAGGTAAATGACTATGAGTTTAGTGCAAATGGTAAGGTAATAACTTCAAAAGGGTTTACAGAGCATTTGAGTAAATATATGAAGGGTAAAAAAGATGTAATACTGCCCAAATTAAGTAAGGGCGATTATCTTGATGTAAATGAAGTTAAGATAATTAAAAAATATACCAAGCCACCAAAAGTATATACTGAAAATACTCTGCTGAAAGCGATGGAGGTAGCTGGAAATGAAAACTTAGAAAAAGGCACTAAAGTAGAACGAAAAGGTCTTGGTACACCTGCCACAAGGGCTGGCATTATCGAAAATCTGCTTTCAAGAGAACTTATCAAAAGAGATCAGAAAAACCTACTAATGACAGATAAGGGAAAGAAACTAATATCTGTTGTTTCAGACTTTTTAAAATCGCCAAGAACAACCGCAGATTTTGAAATGAAATTATTTGATATAGCAAATGGGAAGTTTACAGAGGAACAGTTTTTATATGAAGTGATAGGAGAAATTAAAAAAACAATAGCATAAAAAATTGTAAAGGAGATGATAAAAAAATGAATAGGATAACAAAGGACTTAGGTAGCTTATATGAGCTGCCTTTTTTTATGGGAGGTGGTTTATTATAGATAATCTTATGGTTGTTGAACAGTTATAACGGACTTTATGATGATAAGTTTGAAGATAAAAGCGTAGAAGGCTATAACCTACCTGATGAAAAAATTGATATTTTAATGCATGGCTCACCTTGTCAAGATTTTAGTAGAATGGGACTTGGGAGAGGCGGCGTAAAAGGAAGTGGCACTCGCTCAAGTCTGCTCTTTGAAACCGTTAGAATAATAGAAGAAGCAAAACAAAAACCAAAATGGGTAATATGGGAAAATGTAAGAGGTGTTCTTGATAAAACAAAAAAGGACACCTTTTTATTTTATATCGCTGAAATGAAACGATTAGGCTATGATACAAAATATCAGGTGCTTAATTCTTATGATTTTGGCATACCTCAAAAAAGAGAAAGAGTCTTTGCAATTAGTTATCTTGGCAAAAATAAATTTAATTTTAATAATCTTGAAAAGTCAAAGCCTAAGAGTTTGCAGCAGTATTTAGAAAAAGATGTGAGTGAGATTTATACCGTAAAACAACAATCTATGTTAAGACTACTTTTTGAAGAAGGCTACAAACCACATTTTAAGAAAAGAATACGAATTTTAAAGGATTTTTCTTATACGGTTATGACTTCTCAAATGACTGTTCCTAATTCTGGTTTTATAGAAATCGGAAAAGATAAATATAGATACTTAACAGAGAGGGAATGTTTTAGATTAATGGGTTTTACAGATGATGATTTTGATAAAATATCGCCATTATTCCCTAGAAGAAAGAACTGCACGTCAAGTATTTTATACAAGCAAGCTGGCAACTCAATCGTTGTAAATGTTTTAGAAGAAATACTAAAAGAAATTGTAAGAATAGAAAACAGATAAATGGAGGATTAATAGATGAACAAACAAAACGATACACTAAAAGAAGTAAATGAGATTTACGCTGACAGCCTTAATTTTATGGAAAACTCAGTAAATGAACAGCTTAAAATCTCAAAAGAATTAAATGAAATACTAAAAAATGGAGCATTTAAAGGCAATATTGATGAAATAACGGATCTTAAAGATGAAATAAAAGGACTGAGAGAAGAACTCACAAAATTAAATGAGAAAAACGATATAACACTGGGTTCACTTTTAAAAGATTCTGCAAAAAATCAATATATGAAAATGGCAAATGCTATTACAAATCTTAGTGATAAAACAGTAAATTCACTCACTAATTTATACGTATCAATGAAAAATTCGCTCAGCGAAAAAATAACAACTGCTGAAAAAAGTATTATTGAAGCAAAAATAAAGGTTGTCAAATCACTAAGTGATTCTATGGCCGCTTTTTTAAAAACTCAGACGAAAAAGCTAGAAAACTGCATTAAGAAACTAGAAACTTTGTCCAATGATATAGAAAAAGATGAACAGAAAGCAGAAACGACAAAGGAAGAAAAGCCAAAGGAAAAAACAAGGGCTAAAAAGGTTGAGAAAAAAACTGCACCTAAAATGAAGTCATCTACTACAAAGAAAAAATCAGTAATCAAAGAACTGGATAAAAATAAGAAAAAAGTGGCTAAGGAGGTCAAAACAAAGGCTAAAACAATAAAAAAAGATAAACAGATGGAGATGTAATGAATGAGGATATTATTAGAAAATGTGATGAAAATATCCCAGATAGTTTAAAGAAAGAAAAAAGATGGTGCTTATATAAACTGGTGGATAGAAAAGGAAAAATAACCAAAATTCCTATTACTATTACAGGTGATTTTGCAAAGGTTAATGATATAAGCACCTTTTCTACTTATGAAAATGCAAAAAAGGCACTTTCAAAAGGTGTAGGATTTGGACTTGGCTTTTTACTGGGTGATGGTTATGTCGGGATAGATATAGATAAGGTTGATGATGAAATAAGTAAGTATTTTAGTGATGAAAATGCTAAAACTATGACTGCTGATTTTTTAAGCACTATAGATACCTACGGAGAACTATCGCCTAGCAAAAAAGGAATACATTTAATTGGTAAAGGTAAGATAAGTGGCAGTAGAAGAAGATATAAAAATCTTGAAATTTATGAAAAGGATAGGTTTTTCACAGTAACTGGAGATATTTTAAGAGATAAAGACAGAAGTAAAATAAATGATATAACAGATGATTTAGATACTTTATATCAAAGATATATGCCAAAAGAAAGTCTAAAAAAATTTCATACAAAGCCTAAAAACTATAAACCTATAACATTTACTGAAAATAACACTCCACTTGATATGCTTTTTAAGTATGGTTATTTTAACTATTCAGGAGATGACTTAAAAGAAATCTATAATGGTAACTTTGAAAGTTATTTTGGTAGCCAGTCAGAAGCAGACTTTTTTATGTTAAAAAGATTACTATATTATACGGCTGGCGATGTAGAAAGTGCTATTTCCTATATGGAAAGCAGCGGGCTTGTCAGAGGTAAGTGGTATAGAAAATACACAGGAACAGACTATATTCACTATATAGCATATAGAGCCTTAAATACAATGAACAAATTTTATGACTGGGACAGATATAATAATAGGAATTATCAAAAAGAAAAGGAGGACGCAATGAGAAGATACGAATCATCTGATATAAAAAACTTACTTTCACTGGCAAGAGATGAAATAAGAAAAGATACAAGAGAATATAGTAGTTTTCTAAAAACGATGGGAAACAACTATAAGTACCCTTATGTTCATCAACTTAGTATTTATACTGTAAAACCACATTCCACAGCTTGTGCTGAATATGATTATTGGAAAAAGCTAGGTAGAGCGGTGAAGTCTGGCGAAAAAGGAATACCATTACTTGATTTTACTAGTGGAAAAGTGAAGTATATTTTTGATGTAAAACAAACGACTGCATTAAAGTATGAAATTACTAGACTTAATATTTTTGAGTACAAAAGTGAAAAACATAGCGCAGCACTAGGTAGCTTGATTGATAATTTTAAAGAACTTAGTAGTAACTCACTTAAAACAGAAGATGAAAAAATAAATACTCTTTCAAAACTCTATGCAAAAAAACACTTTAATACTCTACTTGATAATTTATCAGATGAAACGCTTCAAAACATAAGCAAAGTAGAACTTCTAAAATTTTCAAGTTCATCGTTACGTATAGGCATTAGTGAAAGATTAGGTATTAACAGTGATATAAATACCCATGATTTAAGTATTTTAAATAATATAAAAAGTAATAAGGATATAGACACTCTACTATCTTATATCTCTAAGACCAATAAAAATATCCTACTTGCTATTGGAAAAGAAGTCCAAAATATTAACTCTAAGGAAAAAATAAAAGAAATTTCAAAAAAAGAGCAGACAAAGGATAATGATGAGCGTTATAATGATGAAAAGAGTAAAAATAATAATTTAAATGAAGATATAGGAGGTATAGAAAATGGCAGAAATAGTAACAGTAGCAGGGGAAAAATATCAGAAAGATATGGAGATATACACGCCAGTAGAGAAAGAGAACCTATTCGAGAAAATGGGCGGAACGTACAAAATGGAAACAATGGACGATGGCAATCAGGTTCTAGTGATGAATATGAAAATGCCACAGATGATAGACGAAACGACGCTAACGAGAATACAAAAAGCAAGGCTGAACTATCTAAAAGAAGGCAAGGAAATGGACTATCAGATGATGATAACAGAGGAAACCTTGATGGAGCATTTGGAGATGATACAAGAAGAGGCAGAGGACTTTATGGAGATAGAAGAAGTGAAGATGATGAAATCCTTTGGTCTAACGGAGAGCTTAAAGAAAACGGACTTCGAGAAGTACGCAAAACTCAAGAAGAATCTGGATATGGAACTAATGAACATCGTGATGAAGGAAATAGTTTATCAGTAGAAAAAAGCATAATAGATAATACGAAGAAAGAAGTGGAGAAATCTACTTCTTTTTTAGATTATAAAGATGATTTAATAGGCTTAGAGATTGATTATAACGGGAAAAGACACATAATAGAGAGTTTTCACGATGACAAAATAGTCTTAAATGAAATACTAACAGATGAAACAATGAAACTTGTGTTTGGTGGTGGTTATCATAAAGATATATTTATTAGTGATGTTGAAGATGAACTTTTAGATTTAGTAAGTTCATTAGATAAAAAGAATAATCAACAAACAGAAATTGCAGAAAAAAATTTACTTGATGAAAAGATAGCTGTTAAAGTTGGTTATTACTACGCACTGCTTGATAAAGAAAAATTAAAAGATGTTAAGTTATCAGAAACTGGAATAAGCATTTATCCTCAAAATGATAATTTTAAAGGCAGTATCTATCCTTTGTATGCTGGAGAAACTTTTGGCGATAGCAGGGAAATAGATAAATTCTTTGATGAGCTGGCTAATGAGATTAAGAATGTTGATACCGATAATTCACAAGACCTTTTTGATATGAATAAACAAGGTCTTTTTGAAATAAGTGAAGATACAGTAACAAGTTATCAAGAAGGTTATGATTTTAAGGTATCTAGTTTTTCTAAGCAGTTCCCAGATTATTATGATGAAATATATATTTCTAATAAAAACCTTACAATAAACGATGCTAATCAAAGCATAGCCTATATTGGAAAAGACAATGAAATTGCATTTAATGTAGAGCTTCCAGAAGAAGAAAAGGAAAAAATTGTTGAAATAAAGTATAAAAAAGAAGTAATCTCTGCCTTAATCGATAAGGATATAAAAGAAAAATCAGCGTACTACTTTGATAGTGATAGAGAAATTTATACCTTATCGACAAAGACTATTGAAGATGGGCTACTTCAAAAACCTGTAAATAAGGCTTTAGAAAATGAAGTAAATAAAACTTACTCTGCAGAGCTTGTATTTGATTTTAAAACTAGGCAGCTTAGGCAAAATTTAAAGTATGGTGATTTGGTAGTAAAAACGAATAATGCTATTACTTATAAAAGTCAAAACGAAATTCTTAAAAACCTACCTTACCTACTTGATGATAATCACAGATTTGTAATGCTTGAAGGTTTTATCAATCAGGAAATAGAATTTGACAAAGAAAGATTGAGTAATCAAAAGTCACCATATGATGTCGGCACAAAAGTTAGATATAATGGCTTAGAATATGAAATATCAAGAATTGATGATAAAAGCACTCCAAAAGAAATAGAACTTGAAGATAAGACTGGTTTTATGAATGGCTTTATTATTGGTAGTCAAATCCTACTTTTTAATGACTATAACGAGCTTGATTTAGAAATTATAGAAGATGATAAAAATCTTAATAAAAGTATAGAAGATATAGAAGTTCCAAGTCAACCTAGTTTAGAAAATATATTTGACACGAATAAGAAAGTAGAAAATAAAGAAACACAAGATAATGAGATAAAATCAGAAAAAATAAGTTCGAGTTTAAAAGATGAAAATAGATCTGCCACAGATGATGAAAAAGAAATATTATCGAAATATGTTGGTTGGGGCGGACTTGCAGATGCTTTCGATGAAAACAAAGGTGGTCAGTGGGAAAATGCAAGAGAATTTTTAAAAGAAAATCTATCAATCTCTGAATACGAAGCAGCAAGAGAAAGTACACTTACAGCTTTTTATACACCAAAAGTTGTAATAGATAGTATGTATAAGGCTATATCAAATATGGGTTTTGTTAGTGGTAATATCCTTGAACCAGCACTTGGCACCGGTCGTTTTATTGGAAGTTTGCCAGATAGTATGAAGGGTTCTAAGTTCTATGGTAGTGAAATAGATAAGATAAGTGGTGAAATTGCCAAAGCATTATATCCTAAGGCGAGTATCAACATAGAGGGCTTCGAGAAAACAAAGTTTTCAAATAATTTATTTGACCTTGCAGTCGGAAATGTCCCTTTTGGCGATTTTAAACTTGCTGATAGAGAGTATGATAAAAATAACTTTCTAATTCACGATTATTTCTTTGCTAAAACTCTTGATAAGGTCAGAAGTGGCGGTGTAGTTGCATTTATTACGTCGTCTGGCACTATGGATAAACAGTCTGATGATATACGTCGTTATATTTCTGAAAGAGCAGAGTTTTTAGGGGCAAAAAGAGAGATAGGCTACTAAAAATAGATGAAGATTGGCAAGAACTAAAAATGAATGAAGACGGACTACTGTACAATAGATATTTTGTGGATAATTCTGATATGGTTCTTGGTAAAATGAGTGCTATATCTACTCAGTACGGAACAAAAATAGCTTGTCTTGATGATGGCTTAGATTTAAAAGAAAAACTAGAAAAAGCTATTTTTAATATCAAAGGAACTTATGAAAAAGCAGAGTTAAATACCGAGCTTGAAACAGATACTCTTCCTGCAGATAATAGTGTGCCAAATTACTCGTTCACTATTCAAAATGGTAGTGTTTATTTTAGAGAAAATTCTATAATGCAAAAAGTAAATTTAAAAGATAAGGATATAGAAAGGGTAAAACTATATATAAAGCTTGAAAAATCACTAAGAAAAGTGATTAAAACTCAAAAAGATGACTTACCTGATGAAGAAGTTAGGAGTTCTCAAAACCTACTAAATAATCTATATGATGAGTTTAATAAAAAGTATG
>PDWJ01002282.1_pt1 | contig 20857 bp, 22 predicted proteins | sample 1430881 | NCBI WGS metagenome assembly PDWJ01 (sample SAMN01162460, study PRJNA174530) | Oral metagenome, whole genome shotgun sequencing project. | biome: Marine environment; feature: Marine mammal; material: Swab sample of the gingival sulcus; isolation source: swab sample of gingival sulcus... | reverse complement strand
TTTCTATTGGTTGAAAGACGAATTGATAAAATTTTGTAGAAAAAATGGAATCAGTTATGTTGGTGGGAAAATTGAGATAACAAATCGAATTATTGAATATCTTGAAACAGGAAAAATTACAAAACCTAAAACAACAAGACAAAAGAGATTACCAAAACCAACAAAACCACTGACATTAGAAACAATAATTGGAGTTGATTATCGAAGCTATAAAGAAAAGAAAGAATTTCTTCGGTCAATTATTGGGAAACAATTTCATTTTACGATTCATTTATTGGACTTTTTTAAGCAAAATGCCGGAAAGAAAACTTATGGGGATATTGTTGCTGAATGGCACAAGGAGCAAAAGTTAAAAAACGATCCGAATTTTGTAAAAGAAATTGCGCCACAATTTGAGTATAATAATTACATTAGAGATTTTACAAAAGCCAATCCAAATATGACAAGAAAAGATGCAATAAAATATTGGAAATTGAAGAAATCTATAGCTGGAGATAACAAGTACTCAGAAGAAGATTTAGAATTAGATAGATAATAAATAAAATAAATCAATCAGGAAAAACAAATTTGAAATCCTCAACCTATAGCGTAGATTCATGAAATCACTTCTTATCATATCGCAAAAGAAAAAGTGATAAATAATCTATTTTTTTTGTATATCTGAAAAATACATTCCAACTGCAAGTTTGTCAGAAGCAATAGAGTATGGGCTGCACTCGGTATAATTCATTAGATTCAGCAGGATTCAGATAAGCCATATTCATTACAAATGCAGCATTGAAAGTAATAAACGGGGCAAGATGGTCAGAACATACCAATGGTATCTTTGTGTGCGCAGTGAATCCTCTAAGTTTACTGAAAGGGGGAAAGGTTTCAGGAACCTTCAAGCTCTATTCTTACAGCTTCGTGCATGCTGGCGATGGCATTCTTGAGGATTTGATCCTCGTCATCCTTTTCCTGAGAGCCGAAAGTAACCTGAAGCAGGGCATCATTTGCTGTTCTGAGCCTTCTGCAGACCACTCCTGAGAGAAACCTCATGAATGCGACTGCAATTTCAGGTTCTTTTTTCAGCATAGCTGAGTATTCTTCTCTGCCCATTATAAGAACGCTTCCAGGAACTGCTGCTGTAACTGAAGCTGATCTCAAGCTGCCGTCTATGAAAGACATCTCGCCGAAAATGTCGCCTCGTTTAAGCAGAGCCAGAACATAGTCCTCACCTGCTGATTTATCATGAACTCTGAATTCTCCGCTGGTTATTATGTAGAGTTCGTTCCCGTGTGTGCCTTTGCGAATAATTTTTTCCTCAGCGGCTACATCAGTTTTGCTGCAGAACCAAACCACATTAGATGCAAGTTCAGCAGGAATGGTCATGCCCATAACTATATCTCCCCTTTCGGAGGTGCAAGAAAGGCAGGCGGTTCCTCCAGATATCCAGGGTAATAAATACCTGCCCTTATTCCGCTTCTGATAAAGGATGACCTTCGTCGGTAGAGGGAGACAAATGGAGCAAGAGAGTCCTCCTCTGCAATAATTTCACTGATTAAAAACGCTGATGAAGGCTCATTGTATGGCTGTTTTTCATCTCCTCCATACCTTCTTAAAAGAAGTCTGTAGTGGTAAGCAGCATCAAGGATTTCTTCATTTTCTCCCTCACCGGTCTGCCACAGAAGGTATGCATACTGATAGACAATATCAAGACTGTCAGGGTTAAACCGTACACCTTCACGGATAAATTCCAGCCCCTGATCAACTTCTCCCAGATTAACTGCGAGGTGATAGGAAGCATCATTGTAGACTTCTGTGAAGTGTGAATCAAGCTTTGCTATCAGCCACATCTGGGGCAGATAGTCGGTAACCTGATCCCAGGGGATACCCTGATACATTTCAATGTGATGGTAATTATCCAGCTGCAGATACATGGCACTTGCAATAAAGTGCTTCAGGCGCTGAAAACCTGATCCAACTGCTTCAACATGGTGGTAAGTATCAACACTTGTTCGCCTGGAAACCTCTTTTCCGGCAAAAAAGGCACAGACCAGAAACAGAACTGAAGCCAACCATAGTTTAAGACTTCTTGTGTTCATCGGTTTTTCCTTCTGGTGAGAAAAAACAGCACCACAGAGAGAACAAGGAAGATTGCTCCGTCTCGAAGAAGCTTGCTCCAGATGAAAGGAGCTGCCCAGGGCTGATTGAAGAACCATTGGGTTCCGTGGTTTCTGTCGCCTGAGGCGTGTAAATGTCCTGATGGACCGCTGCTGAACTCTTCGTGCTGTTCTTCATGAACACCGTTGGAATGGCCGCTGCATGCTTCACAGGTGCACTCATCATTGTGGTCGTGGCTATCTCCTGCCTGTAAAGCCTCGAATTCATCATTGCGGTCATGTTCTCTGCATGATTCACTGGAGTATGGTTCATGTTCATGGTTGTAGTGCTCTTCATGTGCGGCGTCAAAATCATCATGGCTGGAATGATCACCGCACTCTTCACAGGTACCTGATTCATGGTCATGTTCATGAAGTGTTTCTGTCTGTTCTTCACTGCTGTGATTGTGGGAATGACCTGATTCAAGATGCTCAGCAGGTGCCACTTCTTCCACATCGTAGTCTATACGGCAGCCTGATGCAGTAAGAAGCAGTGCAAGTAATACGGTTGCAGTAATTCTCATTTAAGGTCCCTGCTTCTGAAAACAGCCAGTGCCAGAGAGAGCATGAAGGCGCTGTAGCAGATTCCATAAAAAAGAGCTACAGCGAAGTACACAGGCTCTATTTCAAAACCGTGGGCTATGGGATCCTTTATGTGGAACACATCTGCGTGGGGAAGAAGCAGGCGCAGAAATCGCATAAGACCTGAAGCGGAAGGTATCAGACCGGTGAATTCCGCTACGCTCATCTGGCTTACAATGAACAGCATTGTTGTAAGCGGCCAGTTCAATGGGGGAGAAGTGAAGAAGCTGAAGAAGAACACAGTTGAAAGAAGGAACCATCCCTCCACTACTATGAGTAGTGTGGCAGGAAGCAGGTCTCCAGGTATGTGCATTCCGTTCATGGAAAGTATTACCATAAGCCCCAGGCAGCTGACTATAAGCGCTCCAGCCTGAACCAGAGCTGCGCCGAAGAATCGGCCCATCAGGTACTGCCACCTTGAGAGGGGAACTGCCAGCAGCGGCATTACAGTTTTTGTTTCCCTGTCTCTGGGGTAGAGGTTTGCTGCAAGTCCCAGTGCGAGAAAAAGGGCTCCCACTTCTATGCCGAACAGACCGAAGTCCAGTATGAACCTGCCCTGATTGGCAACATCAAAACTGGGTACTGACGCAATGGCGGCAAGGGCCAGAAGCATTACCAGCAGAATACCCCAGAGGGTTCTTCTGCGGGTGAGCATTCTAAGTGTCATCAGAGCAAAGGTGTATACAGCTTTCATTGCTTTTCACCTCCGTCTGCTTTGAGGTAAACTTCTTCAAGGGTCTTCATTACCTGCTCAACTGCTGTTATTTCAGCGCCTGTATCTCTCAGAGAATCAATTTTCTTCTGCAGTGCTCCTTCAGAAACTGTAACAGTGGATCTTTTCCCATTGAGAACAGAAGTGAGATGGTATTCCTTTTCGCTGCCAAGCAGTTCTGCCATTGAACCCTGGGAGACCAGTTTTCCCCTTGAAAGCATCACAGCTCTGTGACAGATCATTTCCACCTCTGAGAGAATGTGTGAAGAGAGCAGCACGGAAGCTCCTCTCTGATTCTCCCTGGTTATTATCTCCCGAAACTGCTTACGGGCGATAGGATCAAGGCCCCCTGCAGGCTCATCCATTATGAGAAGATCAGGTTTTGACTGGAGTGCCAGTGCAAGGCTCATTCGTTGTCTCATACCTTTGGAGAACTGCTTGATTCCGTTCTTTTCCCAGCCTGCAAGACCTACTCGGTCAAGCAGGGCATACCAGTCTTTTTTGTTACCGCTGATGCCTCTCATTGATGCAAACATTGTAAGGTATTCAAGCGGGGAGAAGGACTGGTCGTAATCAGGGTTCTCAGGCACATACCCTATGCGCTTTCTTGCCTCGAATGAACCGGGGCTGTGGCCCCAAAGAGAAACAGAACCTGATGATGGGCGAAGCAGTCCAAGAATACACTTTATAGTGGTGGTTTTGCCCGCGCCGTTGTGACCGATAAAACCGGTTATCTCACCTGAATTTACAGTAAAGGAAAGATCAGATACTGCATGAACGGTACCTATTCCCTGTTTGCCGGGAAATCTCTTGAATAAAGATTCTACACGAAGTGGAATGTCATTCACTTTGTTCTCCTGACCTGTGTACGGTTTCAGGCAAGATATTTCAACCTTTCAAATGTTGCAAGGTCAGCAGAAGGTTATGTTTATTCACTGCGAAAAATTTCATTATCTTCTGAGATGAATTAAAGTATCGTAAAATGTTCAGTGAACAGGGTATCAATGGAGTTAATTACTGATTTTACGATAACCTCTTCAATTTCCTCAAGGCTGTCCTGAATTGATCAGCGAAGGGTTTTCTGGATGCCTCCAGGCTTTCTGTGAACTGGATCAGGGATATGTGCAGTCAGGTACTGAATTCACTTGGGTATATATAAGTATTCAGTAGATCATGTTGTAATCCAGGAATTTATTCATACGATGATGGTTGTGAGCATCTGTATGTTTGTGCCTGTAAATGCCTTCAAGATAACGAAATATATAGATCTGGAATTACTTGTTATGGTATTTGCTTATAAAATACCACCATATCCAAGACTATACAATCAGAATAGTTAAATGCTGAAAAAGCAGCCCTGTCCCAGACATATTTTCCATGATGGCAGCTGGAACTATCAGCCCAGGTAGCCAAGTCCTTCAAGTTTCTTGCGAATCTCTTCTTCTGATTCTCCTGCGCCTGGGTCGAGTTTTTCAAGTTCACGCTCTACAACATGAAGAATGAACTCCTCAACTGAAGAATAACCGCCGGCGTCGGCAACCTTGTCCAGCCTTTCCTTCATGTCGTTTTCTATCTTAAGTTTGATTTTCTTCACTTCAAGTCTCCTATACTTTAACCCTGAATACCACAGCTCCTGCAATGGCCCAGAGGCTTGAGAATACAAGGAACACGGCAAACCAGCTCCATCTGCCGCCAAGTACATTGTAGTGAGCAGGCTGAAGGTGTATCTGTACCGATTTTACACCCTCTGCTGCAGCTCCGTTCCACGGTCTGAAGAGGTCTCTCATTATACTGTTCTGCTCTGCTCCCCGTACTACAACAGAACCGGTTTGGCTGTCTGTACCTGCTTTTACCGTTCCATCTGCAGTTGAGAATACTCCCTGAGAACTGGTAAAGGAGAAACTCTGTTCCAGTGAATCTGCAATAGTTACAACAGGAGATATGATGGTTCCGGTTTCAGCTTCCGGAGCACCGGAAGGGGCTGATTTCCACCTTATCACAGCTGTTGACGGCTGCGTTTCTGAAGGGGGCAGGAAGCCGTATCTTGCATCAAGCTGGGCAGCTGTGAGCACAAAGGGCAAGGCTATTACCAGCATTGGTCTCAGAATGTGCCAGAGATAGATGAAGTTGTCCATGATAAGGCTGAAACCCAGTTTGACCACCGTTGGAGGGCTCTCCAGATAGAGAAGCATTCCAAGTGCCCTTGAACCCATTTTGCGCCTCAGTTCAGAGATTGCCTGCTGGTTGGAGGTCCACTTGAAAACAAGAATCATAAGTACACCTGCCAGAGCAGAAATCCAGGACATTCCCCACAGGGGGTGAAGGGACTTGAAGGGCGTCAGCAGAAGGTCGAAGAGTACTGTCATGTAATGACGCCATCTTCAAGGAGAATAGCCTTTATGAACTGTCCCATATCAGTAAGTGACGGAGAGGGGCCTACATCCTTCACAGTGGTGACCAGAGAACCAGGGCAGATGTCAGGAGAGATGCAGTGTGTACCGCTCCAGGGGTCAAGGTTGTCTGTTATGACATCTTCAGGGAATGATCCCAGTGTGGTTTCCCAGCTTGCCCTGTAGCCCAGGTTATAGCCTACAAGCATATCAGGAGCCCACGGCGGTAACTCCATACCGGGGTACATGTCCTCAAGAATGAACAGATTCTTGACAGGGTGTTCCCCGGTCAGGGGGTCTACTGCTGCTTCAAGCGCAGCCTTAAGGTCCTCCATAACCTTTCGTCTGTCTGCAGGAGGTACAGCACCGTTCTTTTCACGGCCCTGCTGGTTCACATACAGACCGTTAAGCCCCAGGCCGTAAGCTCCAGTGGCGCTCCAGTCCAGACAGGCATACATATCCGAGTTTCGGTTGTGCTCGGTGGCAATTGTTGCAAAACCCTCGGCAGCAAGGAAAGAATTCAGGTTGAAACTCCTTCTGAAAGGAGCAAAGCCATGGTCTGAGAGCAGTATCAGTTCTGTTCTGTCATCCAGCAGCTCCATTGCCTCTCCTACTGCCATATCAATCCTGGAATAGAGATTTGCTATTACTCCGTGGAATCTGGGCTCCACCTGGCCGTAGAGAGGGCTGGCAGGGTCCATTGAACGGAAGAACATGTGCACATTCAGGTCAAGGCTGGTAAAGTAGAAGAAAAGCATTCCCTCCCTGTACCTTGAAAGTGCCGTGTGGAAGAGCCGCATTCTTTCCTCAAGAACCAGGTGTGCCTGGGAGACATAGTCGTCATCATCAAAAATACCCCGTGAGAGAGCTTTGGTATCCTCAGGAAAACCCTGTGTGTAGAATTTGCCTGCTTCCTTGGCCAGATCCCTTGAGTACCAGTCCGGGCTGGAGATCGGAAGTGCAGGATTCTCAGGGTCAATGTTGAGAGGAGTAAGGTAGAGCTTCAGATTGGGGTAGACCTGCTTCAGGTAAAACCTGCCCATTGCGTTCACCGTTGATACGCCTGGAATTGCAGTGAAGCTGAAACCCATCCAGGGGCTCCACTGCTTTTCTCCAAGAACGATAGATGAACCGTTTACATCAATTCGCACAGCTTTGGAATCACGGTCTGCCCAAACCTTTATTTCAGTACTCATTGTAGGGGAGTCTGCAACGAGAGAATTGGCAGGTCCGTCTGCTCTGCATGTGTAACATCCGTCTCCGTAATCCCTTACCGGAATTACAACACCTCCGCCTGTATCATCTGAAATTGACCTTGGGTCATCGGTAAAGAAGGTAAAACTGCCCTGACTTCCCCTTACATCCGGTGTACCCAGCCCTGAGAGAAACAGCCCGTTTCTGTTCTCAGCAGGAGGTGGAAAGTCCACAGGAAGCTTCACCATTGTGACTGGAATACCTGCGTTCAGAAGCTCGTTCCAGAACGGTGTTCCTCTTCTCAGCAGGTTTACTCCTCCTCCTGAGAGCGGCAGCCGGAACTTGCCTAGATCAAGCGTGGACTCCGGAGGAGCAACCTCCGATGTGGAGAGGAATGGAATCATAGTTTCAGGATCACGGTGTATGAAATCGAAGATACCGTGTACAGGAGGGGGAGCGCCTGTTATGAAGTTAGACCAGGCCACAGGGCTCTGTGGCGGATTGGAGGTGGCAAGCCTTCTGAAAGAGCCTGAATCCATCAGTCTTTTAACATTTGGCATAAGACCCTGCTCAGCAAAACCTGCAAGCAGCGCAGGATCCATACCGTCAACACCCAGTACTATCACCCTTTTTCGAGAGGCTGCCGCAGAAGTGCCGCACCCTGCCGAGAGAGCCGCCACCGCTGCCGGCGCAAGTATTGCTTTTTTCAGAAACTCTCGTCTGTTCACAGCGGTCTCCCGTCCATGTAACCTGGAGCTTTCAGCCCCAGAAGGTCAAGTACAGTTGGCGCAATATCAATTATAGCCGGATTCTCTTTCTCATGTTTCCAGTTTGTGAAGAGAATTCCTTTGACCAGTTCCGGATCGTGGCAGTGATCCCCGTTCCAGTGTTTTTCGTTGGGGTAAATCACCCTGTCTCCCACACATCCGGTTACGCAGCCCCAGTCGGAGCGGTAACCGTGGTCTGTAAAGGGAATGATGTCAGGGCTTCTTTCGATATAAGCTCCTGAGTAAACTTCACCGGCAAACTTCACAGATTTGATTACAGGTGTATCACCATCTTTCAGAGCAAGAAGCTTTGACCTTATCTCTTCCATGAGGGGAATTGCATCTTCCTTTTTCACAATACCTTTTCCCTCACGGCCTGCAAGGTTGATGTTTAAACCGGTAAGGCCAAGAGCATAGGCCCTGGTTTTTGACCAGTCCACACCGTGGTAGGAAGCATCAACGGTTTTTACTCCGTCTTCAAGCACCATGTAGCCTTCTTCCACAAGCCAGCGGTTGAAGTCTATGCAGGTGTGAAAAGAGGTAAATCCGTGGTCTGACATGACGATAAGCCGCTGGTTGCCGTCTGTTTCATCCATGATCTCGCCTACCAGCTTATCCATCTCCAGGTACATGGAATGAATTACTGAACCTGGTTCAATGCCATTTCCCCAGAACATGTGCTGTATTCTGTCTGAGGTATCGAAAACACAGACAGTAAGGCCGTCACCACCGTTTTTCAGGGCATTCCTGAACATTCGTTTTCTCTCGGCAAAGTATGCCCAGGCCATGTCAAGAAAGCTCTTTTCGTCCAGATGGCCATTGGAAAGCGCCCAGGTGTCTTCAGCCAGACCCAGGGTGGCAAACTTACCGATGGCTCCTGCAAGATATCTTGAGTAATGAACAGGATGGGAGAGAGGCACCACAGGCCCTGAAGGATCAACATGAAGTGCTGTGCAGTAAACAACAATGTTATCCTCTTCTGTGATTCTGAAACGGGAAATACCTCGTACTTTAGTACGGCCTGCCTTGTACTCTATTGTCAGCCATTCAGAAAGTTTGCCGGGAGCAGCTTTGATTGAAGCGGTTCCGCTTGTGATTTTCCATTGACCGGTTTTCATTTTTCTGAAGTTTATGCGGACAGGTGCACAGCCCTCAGGGCCTGTTATGTCTCCGTACCAGCCGGCAGAACTGGAATGAAGAGTGGCTGAAATACCGCCTGTAAACTGTTTTTCTGTTCCCTCAGTGGTGAAAAGTGTGTAGCTGCCCTGACTTCCTCTGAGATCCGGTACGCACATTCCTGACAGAAGCCTGCCGTCCAGAGGTTCAGGCGGATATGTAATAGGTACACGAAGAATAGTTGAGCGTATGCCGTACTTGCCAAGAAGGCTCCAGAACGGTTTGCTCATTCTGAGAATAGAGGAAGAAACCTCCTCCCGCACTCTGCCAAGAAGATTCTTCTTTTTATAAGTGGCGGTTTTTACCGAGCTGAGAACCGCAAGGTATCTTTTTCTGTCAGGTGCCAGAAAGTCGAAGATACCGTGCTTGCCGGGATTAACACCGGTCTGGAAACTTGACCAGGCAACAGGAGAGACGCCTGGAGTTGTGGTACGCATTCTTCTGTAGGTACCTGAATCAGCAAGCTTTTTGAAATTGGCAAGGTCGCCGTTCTGCCAATACTTTTCAACAAGGTATGGTGAGAGGCCGTCCAGCCCTAGTATGACCACTTTTGAACACTTGGCCTTTTTGGGTCTGCGGCGTTTCTTCCAGGCCCTTATCAGAACCATTACCGGCCAGAAAAGGAATGAAAGCATTGAAACTGCAATGGCATTCAGGAACACCACAAAGGAAGTAAGAATGCCGAATCCGGCCCCAGGGCCTATATACCCGTGGGCAAGGGTTGGAATCAGCAGCAGAAGCGCAAAAATAATGAATCTCAGGAAAACTCCTCCCGTATGTATAGAAAAGCAATTATACTCAAGAGACTACACTGAGTAACAGTATCGGTTCCAGAAAGGGGAATTCATGAGAAAGGCATTATTTACAGCGGCTCTTCTTCTGGTGTTAGCCTGCGGTAATTCAGGCATTGAACTGAACAATGGAACAGGTATGAACCTTGATTCCGTAACTCTCTCCATCGGTGAGAACTCAAAAACCTGGGAGAATGTGGAAGCAGATCAGACCGTAAAAACCGGTCTTGATATGCTCGGCGGAAGCAACACTGTAAGGGTTGAATGGCAGGTGGAAGGTCGTACTGAATTCATCGATTACGAAATACTTGAGAATGCTGCAGATGCAAAAAGGGTCAGCATACTCTTTGCTCCTGATGAGGTCAGCATCAATTATTCATTCTGATTTTCTGAAAGAGTCTGCGGCAAAGTCAGACGAATAAGCAGAATTCAAGTCAGCTGTTTTGGGCTGAACAGTTTCAGCCCAGCCTGCTTACATAACTGCTTATGGTAATCGGTGAAAGAAAAGCTGCTGTTATTCCGATTTCTATTGTGAACAGGGCTTGTTGATTATTTCATCAGCTTTTCAGGAAGCAGGAATAGATGGAAACCCGAATTAGGGAAGCCGCAAAGGATGACTTGCAGAATATTGTGAAAATGTGGGAAAAGATAATGGACTATCACAGCAGTCTTGACCCGTTTTTCTCCAGATCGCAGGATGGCGGTGTTAAATTCCTTGGTTTGATTACAAAAGAACTGGAATCTGAATCTTCGAACCTCCTTGTCGCTGAATCAGAGGAAACCTTCTGGGATTCATTAAGATGCAGATTTCCGATTATCCTCCTGTATTTCAAAGGAAAAGGTGTGGAATAATCTCAGATACTTTTGTGGTTGAGAACCACCGCCGAGAGGGTATCGGCGAAGCTCTTTTCGCACAGGCTATGGAGTGGTTGCAGAAAAAGGGAATTGACAGTGTAGAACTCAGGGTGGCAAGTGCAAACCCTGTTGCTAAGAGCTTCTGGAAGAAAAACGGTTTTACCCCATTCATAACTGTAATGTACATGGCGCAGCAGTAGTTGAACCAGAGTCCCGGAAAAGAAGTTGAGCGCATCGGTAATTCTGATATATGATGTCCAAGTAGAATGGGTTTCGCTGAACTGCATACAGGTACAGGATGTTCTCTGGTGTTTTCTTCTTTCTATCAGTCGGTAACGAGATGCGTATTGAAGAAGGAGATTCGGTAATAACTCTGGTGTTTGTGCTTGCTGGCTGCTTCCTGTTCTTCAAAGAAAAAAGCAGATGTTGGAAATGACTGCTGCTGGAACTGGGATTCAAGAGCTTTTCAGGGTACTAAATGGACTGCATTCGCAGAGTTTTCCGATGTGAAGCTTCGGTAAGACGACAGCGCTCAACATCTTTCATTCCGGCGTGTAAGAGTATCAGGCGGGAAAGAAGTTATTGAACCGCCTTCCATACAGCGGATTATTTCACCATGTCAGATGATTTGCTCTTCGTGTCTGATGATTCAGGACTGAGGATGGTCTGCTTGACACTTTACGGTAATGTGCAATGGAGAGCAGGTGAGTTGGAAGAGTGGCCTGGTTGCTTTCCGGAAATCTGCAGGGCAGCTGTTTCAGTAGAGTATTCTGCTATATGAACGACGCCGCCTCTGCAATTGATCTCTACAGCAGAGCAGGTTAGTATGTCAGAAGATTGTCAAAGGTTTCCCCGCAGCAGGATGTTGAGTTTCTTAAAGACAGTACGATTATAGTTTTTTCCAGGGCTCAGTCCGGCGGAAATCGTTACATCATGGATATGAATACAGGAGAGATATCTGTTTAGCTTATGATCAGTGGGAGATTGTTGAGCGTAACCGCTCTTCAGGGGATTTCAACGGAATAGTTTCAGCAGATAGAGAAAGAGTTGCCGATATATACCGTTTTGAGTACAGGCTGATGATATACGATGTGGCCTCAGGGAAACTGATTTTTCAGAGGGCTCGGACGCTGCAGCCGGTAACCTGTGCGAAGGATGTATGAACAGATCATTGCGGGAGCTTCTGTTTCCAATTCCCTTGGTTGTATTTTCAGGCCCGGAGAACATGATAAACGCAACCATCCACCTCAAGGAGAAAGGAAATCTGAAATACAATATTGCCAGGGCTGAATGAGTATTGATGAAGAATGCCTGGAATGCTATCTATGGTTTCGTAGCATGCAGGTGTTGTTTTACAAACCATGCGGTTCTGCGGATGGACGAGAGATATACTCAAAGTCCTTTGACTGGAAACAGTTTGTATATGCCTTTCGTGGCTTCAGGGGATAAAGATGAGAAAAGGCTTTTTGATTGTCGCAATTACAGGATTGTGCATCCCTTCAGAGGAGCAGTTCTCCCAGGGTATTTCTGATTCTTCGCCGATAGGTTGTGATGCAGCAGCGATGTCTCTGGCAGGTCTCAGTTATTTCCCTGAAGGTATCTGCCTGGACGAGTGTGTATTCAGTTCAGATTTAATAGATGTCGAGCCTCTTTCTGAGTGTGACATAAACAGGGATTTCTCCAACACAGGAGATCTTGACTGGCTTGTTGATGCTGCTTCCGGCGTTCGCTGTGTGCTTGCAGGTGAAAACCATTACTACAGATTCATTGAGCATCTGAAGAACAGAATCATCTTTGCCCTTAACCGGAATGACTATTTTCATCTGGTGGTCTTTGAGAACCAATACTCTCTGACTCCCTTTCTTAATCACTACCTTGAAATAGAAGAGAATGAAGCTGCAGAAATTTTCCTGAATGAGGAGCTTGCAGACTGGCTCTCTTTTGATGAAGAGATTATCAGGCTGCGGCACATAAGACGATGGAACAGAACCTTTCCTGAAAAGTGGATACATATCGGCTGCTCTGATATTGAGCATAACTTCCGGGGAACCTTTGAGAGGATACTGGTGCCATTTCTGCAGGAGATTGCTCCAGAGTATGACTTTCCTGTTGAGGAGGTTACACTTGAGAATATTCAGGCTCTGCTGCCTGAGTTCAGGCAGATGGTTGAAGAATCTGATGTAGTTCAGCCTGGAGGGTGCTGGTCTTTCATTACAAAACCCTACATTCTGAATGTGATTCTTAATCTTGAATCAACCTGCAAAGCCAAAGCAGACAGAAGATACTTCATTCGGCACAGGCAGGAAGCGATTATCAGAAACCTTACCTCTCCTGATTTTCTAGGTGAATACTTTCACACTGGAAAGGTTATAATCTTTGCAGGCAGCTTCCATACAGGAACTGTTATGGATAATTCAGGTTCCGATGCGGACTATTTCACCGAAGGTGCCTATCTCACAAATGAATATGATGCAACTCGAAACAGTACATTCTCTATACAGCTGACTGGTTACGCAATGACTCTGGAATCCATGGCAGGCATTGATCTGAATACGAACAGACACCTGGGAAGAGAGTACAGGGAGTACATTACCAGTTTGAACAGGGCTTACGCAGAAAACCTTATTGCCAGGGAGACTCCTGTTCTGCTCTGGCCGATGGATCATCTTGATATGTTCATGCTCAACGCAACTTCAGAAAGAGACTTTCAGCCTGCAAGAATAGTAAATTTTGATACAGAGCAGGTGCTCAGAGAGGCAGAATCAGTAAGCCCAGAGTTTGCTGAACAGATAGAGAGAAAGCTGTATTACATTCCAGGAAGCCATGATGTGTCCATTATCATACCATGATCTCCTGTAATTACTGTCGTTCAGTGAGAACTGGCAGTTTTGCAGTGCTTAAGAAAATCAGATCCTGCTCCAGCAGTACTACCTGTATAATCAGAGACAATGGTTACTCGCCGTATCATGCTGTTTCACAAGACTGATCTGTATTCAAACTGCATAAATGGACAGCATTGCTGTAAGAGCGGACAACGCGTTGCTCGCCTAATCAAGCATCATCATAAATGGTTTACTTGCCTGAACCTTTTGATGCGGATAGGAAACTGAATTTCCGATACAGTATTCCCTGACTTCTGTACGAAAGCGGTAATATGCCTTGAGCTCTGGAATGGTTATGATACGAGAAGATTACCCCTTTTCAGATGGGGTCTTTAACTTAGGGAGTTTGTACCTGAAGCTCCTGAAAGAAATTAAAGGAGAGACCATTATGGGGGCATCTAAGTATTACGATACAGAAATTGATTACTTAAGGAAGAGGAGTAATGGCTATACTGGTTGGAGCACAAAAGAGAATAAATGCCATGTGCCATCAGGTGTTTATAATTGTCTGCAACTTATCGGAGCAGCTCCGATTTGCAAGGTTCTTGATTTAGGATGTGGAGGAGGAGAGAACGCAATTGTGTTTTCTAAAATGGGTTATGATGTTTTGGGTGTGGATATATCAAAAACAGCAATTGAGATGGCACGCATAAATGCTCTGAAAAAGAATACCCAAAAAGATAAAATCCAATTTAAAGTTTTAGACATAGTCACAAATAATAGAATTTATAAACAAAATTATGATTTATATTATATAGATAGTGTATTACATTTCCTGACAGATAAGAATGATAGATTTAAACTCTATGAGAATATTAATAATGGCATAAGCCAGATAAAAAACATATATTTGTCTGCCTTGACAAGAAGTAATCTATATCGACAGAGTTTTCTTTCATTATTCGAAGAGAATGAGGAGGGACATTTGATATCACATGATTCAAAGCGGTTACTGTTTGATGAGCAGGAGCTGCTTAAAGAACTCAATCTTAGTGGTTTTGATGTAGTCTCGTACCAAAGTATATCTCAGTATCATGAGAATGAATACATGATTTTTATGAATATTTGTGGAAAAACCGTTGGTTAGATGTCAATTTTATACGGATAAATAGAAAGAATTATTATTCTGCTTCTATTCTGTCAGGCAGTGTTAGAGGATTAAATTCAGTATTATCTTGCTCCTGTAGTTCTCAACTCGTAAGAGCGCTGGCTGTTGTGCAGGTTCGAGTATCTTCTATATGGATCCACAGGGAAACATCTCTCCCTGTGGATTTCTTCATCAGGATCCTCTACTCACTTTTCGGAGATGTCCAATCAATGACTGTCAATCTCCTTGATAGAAACTTTCAGCAAAGTTTCAAGAGAATGGAATATGAATTCAGGGAATTCAATACATACCGAAGCACTTCCTGCTCCGGATGTGGATACCGGGACGAATGTCTGGGAAGGTGCCCTATAGAGGAAATCGCATCAGAGAGTGAGTGTTGCCTTGCTTTAGAATATGAGATTCAGCTTTTCGAGCAGGAATTGCTAAAATAGCATACAGTGAAAAAGGAGATTGAATTTTCAGATGCTGGCTCAGAACTTATTGATATGCTAAATATTAGGCTTTCCCTTGGAAAAGTATGAAGCAGGATTTCAGAGAAATATAAAATGGATTCAATTCAAGTGAAGAGAGATTGCGTCCTATTCATCAAATCGCTGCAGAAAATAGATGCATTATCTGAGTGAGGGTGAAAATATGAAGCCATATATCAAACTAACCATGCATAGGAAGGAGGGGAAAACAGGAGATCTTCCCGCCGAAAGAAGTGGTATGGGAATGAACAGGGTTACCTTCATAAGGTAAAACAAGTCATTCCTGGGCTCCTTCTGGAGTTCAGGCGTAAGGGTGTGTTCAGAGGGATTCTATCGTATATTGGGGACAAATGAACTTATGGACAGGTGCTTCGAGCCTAAGAGTTGATGGTGACTGCGTTACATTGAATGTGGATTATACATGATAAGTGCTATAAAACTGTTTAGACATGAAATCCTATCAAGGAAGTGGATTCTGCTGGCCTTGGTGCTCATAGTAATTCTAGTGAGTTTTGTACAAGTATTTCCCATAACAATAATGCGTCGGATTATTGATTCTGCAGTGTCATCCGGTGAGCACAGTCAATTGCTGAAAATGGGTCTGATATTTGTACTGTTACAGGTTCTTAATGTCTTGCTTAAGTATCTTTTTCAAACCACTAATAAAACTTACAATGTTCATTTGGAACATAGAATTAGAAGTCGTTTGTTCTCTCACATAATGCTGCTTCCACTTGCATTCCATCGGTCTCGAAAAGGGAGGAACGAACTTTTTGTTGATTTGAACGATAGCACAATGATGAGCGCTTCCTTTGTTGTTGAGCCTATACTGTACATCATTGAAACAGTATTGATATTTGCATTTGGTTTCTACTTCATATGGCAGATTGATCCACTTCTTACGGTGGTTGTCGTACCAATAGGTGGCGCAATAACTGCTACGGTGTTGCTCACAGGCAAGAAGGTGAAGAGTCTAGCAAGTTATGAACTCGAATCAAAGAGTGCTCTCTTCACCTGTTTACTAGAATCTGTCAGAGGGATTTACCCGGTAAAACTAGCTGTGAGAGAGCACTTGCAGTCTGAAGTATTCAAGACACTGAGTAAGAAATATGGTACCTCTGCAACTCAGGCATTTAACTATCAAGCAAGAACACAGGCACTACACACCTTTACATTCATGCTGCTGATTGGTGTTGTTCTTGTGCTAGGAGCATTTCGTGTTCAGGCAGGACATCTTACTATAGGTGGCTTAACAAGTATTATGATGTATAACCATCTTCTTGTAGATCCAATACTAGGCTTTTTCACATTCTATCAAAGTTATAAGTCAATTTCAGTTGGATTCAGCAGAATCTCAAGAATCCTTGATATCAGACCAGAGGAACTTTACACTGGTTTAATTCCAGAAATTGAGTCAGGATTCAGAATTGATTTCAGAGATGTACATTTCTCTTATCCATCAGGGGATGCAGTTCTTGCGGGAATTGACTTGAATATTGAACCTGGAGAGAAACTAGTAATCACCGGAGATAATGGAAGTGGCAAGTCTACACTTCTTCAACTGCTTATTGGATATTCTGACAGGTATTCAGGCAGCATCAGAGTGGGAGGAGTAGAGGTAAAGGACTATATGAAGTCTTCATTACGAAATAGCATCTCATATATGCCGCAAAGCTATTACATCTTTGATGGAACTATTGAACAGAATATTAAACTCTTTAACCCTGATTTGAGTGACCGGAAATATACGGAAATACTAAGATTATTGGATCTTCAGGATCTAGTCGAAGAGCTTGATAACAATTCTGACCGGGAGCTTGGACAAGATGGAATCGGATTGTCTGCAGGCCAATGTCAAAGAGTGGTTCTAGCCAGAACACTGGCAAAGGATGCCGACATCTACATCCTTGATGAATTTAATGCACATCTTGATGCGAAGATTAACAAAGCACTATATGAGAGAATAATAGGATATCTCTCGGATAGAACCGTTATCTTTGTTGAACACAAGTATGAACTCATTAGTCATGTAAACAGAATCATTAAGATTAATGAAGGACAGGTTGCAGAAATATCAATACAGTGTGAAATGTGAAGAAGCATGACAATGATTCAGTCCTGTCCAAAATAGCTTTTTGCTATTGAGATAAGAAAAATGCCCTTTGCGGCTCGAATGAAGAGTAGGCGAGGATGAGCTTAACATTACTACAACTCAAATGGTGAAGGATTCAAATGAATACACAACCGATATTGACATCGGAACGCTTACTACTTAGACCGTTCGTCCTAGACGATGTAAATGAATTGCAGTCATTGATTAATGACTCTGATGTAGCTTCGACATGTGGAATTCCCCATCCTTACACAAGAATGATGGCAAATAGATGGATAAGTAGCCAGAGGATGGAATATGAAAAGGGTATTACCGGGTTTGTGGATTCGCAGGCTGTTTGGAGAGTCTGAATACTGCTATGACATATGGAATCATGCCGGAGAACTGGTTGGCGTTGCAGCTTTGTGTGATTCAGCTTCTTATAGAATTGTTGAAGTTCAGGTCAGGGAGAACGGGATAGTCGGTATTGATACAGGAGAAACAGGATATCCGATGTTGTTTGAACTTTGCCTTCAAGAGGATAGTTCAGTGTTACCATAGCAGAATGCTTCTTGCGTCAGGTACGAACCCCGTCTCCTGCCCACGACTGAGTTAAGATTCCACTTTAACCGGAATTATGATTCCAGTACTCGCCGGCGAAATGGTTCTACTCTTGCCGGAGTTATGATTTCAGTTTGACCTGCTGAGATCTGTCAACCAGTAAATCCTTTCTGAATAAACTGACAGCGATGAAGACACAGATCACTTATCATCTTCGAAAAACTCGGAGGCGGTTGTGTCAAGGACCTGGCTGAGAAAAGCACAAAAGCTGCTCAAGGTTTATATACCGTGTGTTTTACCAGCTCCAGACAGCTGGAAGAATTTGCTGGTCTTTCCCATAGTCGGGTGCAGATCTTGTTGTGAATCATTTTCATCTGGTGAAGTACATGAACTACAAGCTGTCTGAGATTCGCAGGAAGCTTTACAGAAAAGCCGGTTAAGGCGGTAAGAGAATCCTCAAGGGAACCTGGTGGTATCTGCTTACAAGCAGAAGCAACCTCAAGAAATGTGCATGGAAGCACTGATGAGGCATTGAAGTGCAGCAACCACCTTTACATAGCTTACTATTCGAAAGAGGAACCGGCCTCTCTCCGGTGCTTTAAAACCGGAGAAGAGGAAAGCCCGCATTTTACCAGCCGTCTCGTTAAAGCTGAAAACTCCGGAGTACAGGTACTGAAGAACACCTGAAAGCGGCTGATACGAATGAAGTAGTACATCCTGAACTGGTTCAGCAGGCCAGTTACATCTGCGAAACTTGAAGCTTTCAACGGAAAGATCAGAAGACTCCTTAAGAATACCTGTGGTCTGAGAGATCAGAAGTGTATATTTCGCAGAATAAGAGATCTTGTGGATGCAGAATTATGAAGGGCCATCTTTTGGTAAGACAAGAAATTACGATTCTTCTGCTGGGGCTCTACATTGTTGCGGTGACCCTGGTGGGTATCTTCAACAAGCACAGTAAAAAACGGGGAAGTGAAGACTTCTTTCTTGCTTCAAGAACACTCTCACCACTGATACTGGCTATTACATTTATTGCTTCATGGTGGGGTGGAGGTTCTGCTATTGATCTTGCGGATCATGCTTTTTCCGCCGGAATCAACTCGTTCTGGATCTATGGAATGCCGGTGCTTATAGCTACTTTGCTCATGCTGGTGTTCGCAAAGTCTATTCGACGGATTCCCACAATCTCCCAGCCTCAGCTCTTTGAGCAGCGGTACAATTCAACAGCCGGTCTTTTCCTTGCCGTCTTTATTCTCATCTTTATGGTTATTGGAACCAGCGTGCAGGTTATCGTTGTAGGAAAGTTCTTCGAGAGTTTCTTTCAAATGGACTACAAGACAGGGGCCACCATTGGAGTTCTTGCTGTTCTCTTCTACTCTTCCTTCGGAGGGTTCAAGGGAGTTGTGCTTACCGACCTGCTTCAGTTCATCTTCTTTCTCATAACAGGGGTTGTGCTGTTCTTCATTGCTTTTTCAAAGTCAGGGGGATTCGATGCTGTGGCAGCAGCTGCTGCTCAGAGGGGACAGGAAGGTTATACGAACTTTTTCCACAATGTTACAGACCAGCTTGCTTATGTGATTACCTTTGGCAGTTCGTGGATGATACAGGCGAATGTATGGCAAAGGATATCTGCGGCACGGAATCCTGATGATGCCCGCAAGATGATGGCAATAAGCTTCTTTGCCTTTATTCCACTCTATCTTATGATCAACTTTACCGGAATGTTTGCATCTGTATTCTATGACAGTATTCCTGTGGGAGGAATTGTTCCGGATATGGTAAGAAGCGTTTCAAGCCCCATTACCAGTTCAATTCTGTTTCTCGGGCTATGCTCAGCCATTATGTCCACCATGGATTCTCTCATCAATACTGCTTCCCTCTCTCTTACTGTAGATATCTGGCAGCGATACATCAACCCTGATGCAGGAGAGAGCGAACAGCTTATGGTAGGGCGTATCTCAACATTTCTGGTTGCTGCTGTTGCTCTTTTCATAGGCATTCAGATACAGTCAGTTCTTACTATTTCCTGGATAGGCTCAGACTTCATTGCAACAGGTGTTTTCTTTCCTCTGGTGCTTGGATTCATCTGGAGAAGGGGTACAGCAAGGGCTGCTGTGGTATCAATGATCTTCGGTCTGTTGTTCTCAACCTATAATCTGCTTGCAGCACTGGGTATTCCGCTGCCTGTAGCCTGGGAAACAGCTTCAGTGATGCAGGCTGTCTACGGCATGGGAGGTTCACTGCTCATATTTGTCGCTGCCAGTTTTGTTACCAGGCCTGAGTACAGCAGGGCAGATGCTTTCATAAGGAAAACCGGTCTGCTTAAGGGCTGAGAGCACAGAACCTCATAACTCTCTACAGAGTTGCAGGCCTGATAGAGTGTATCGGTTCAGCAGGTGCTCCTGATGGCATTGCAGTTCTTGACGGCGCATACTGCAGGCTTTCCTTCTACAGTCCTGAGGGCGAATTTCTTTATTCCGCAGGCGGAAGGGGAGAGGGGCCAGGTGAATTCCTTAATCCATGGTTCTTTACCCGGCTTCATAACGGGAGCTGGCTGGTAAGTGATTTCGGAAACTATGGAATTGTGTTATTTGGTGACACTCTCGGCTATGCAGGTACTCATCAGTTAATGCAGAAGATACCGATGCTTACAGTGGGTTCAGGAGATTCCACCGTGATTACTCAGTACATTTCCATTGAGACTTCAGAAGAATGCTTTATGGCCGGTTACAAAATAAAAGCTTAATGTGTTTACCGGTGAGGAAAAGCTAATCTACAGGGAGCATATGGAAGAGATGGGAGCGGATACTGTGGAGGCAGGGCCTTACTTTTGCACATTTACTGTGGACATGGAAGGCAACATATACACTGCAGACTACTTCTCAGAGAGTTATGTGATAGATGTCTTCTCACCTGACGGTGAACGCATTAGAACCATTGAGATGGAACCTGAAGAAAGGTTGCAGTATGACAGTGAAAGCCATCAGATTTCCTTCATGCCTGTTCTGATTCCCATGAATACTGCTGATGGTTCCAGTATAGTGGCCTGAGAAAACTGGAGAGCAGAATAAGGTGGATTTGCCTATGTTTGAGAATCAGCGTAGAAAGGCAGATCCATGCGAAAGAATTACAGTGC
>PDWJ01002462.1_pt1 | contig 20862 bp, 17 predicted proteins | sample 1430881 | NCBI WGS metagenome assembly PDWJ01 (sample SAMN01162460, study PRJNA174530) | Oral metagenome, whole genome shotgun sequencing project. | biome: Marine environment; feature: Marine mammal; material: Swab sample of the gingival sulcus; isolation source: swab sample of gingival sulcus... | reverse complement strand
TCTTAAAGGCATAGAATTAAAAGTTTAAAATATGAAAAAAATTAGAAAAGATAGTTGTGGGATTGATATTGGGGCAAAAGAGATTTTTGTAGCCATAGAAGGAAAAGAGGTTCGAAGTTTTTTTACATTTACTTCAGATATTCTTTCTTGTTCAGATTATTTAATAGAAAATGGCATAAAGAGTGTAGCTATGGAAGCAACGGGAAGCTATTGGTTTATACTATATCGAATTTTAGAAGAACGAGGGTTAGATGTTTGGTTAGTAGATGGTAGAGAAACAAAACAAGTACCAGGACGAAAAACAGATGTAAAAGACTGTCAATGGATTCAACAACTACATAGTTATGGTTTGTTAAATCGTTGTTTTGTATTAGAAGAAAAAATGCAAGAATTGAGAAGCTATGAACGTTTACGAGAGACTCATATTGAAAGTAAATCAAGAGAAATATTACGAATGCAAAAAGCATTATTAGAAATGAATTTACGAATAAAAGAAGTTTTAAGTCAAATTCATGGATCTAGCGGTATGAAAATGATACGAGCGATTTTATCAGGAGAACGAGATAAACATAAATTATTATCATTATGTCATATCAGTATTCGGAAAAATAAATCAGAAGATGTTTTAAAATCATTAGAGGGTTATTATACAGAATCTGGATTATTTGCCTTACAGCAAGGACTTGATGGTTATGAGTTTTACAAAAAGCAAATAGAAGCTTGTGATAAAAAAATAGAATCTATCATTCATGAATTAGGCGGAAATAAAAAAGATGATGAATTGGAAAAACCTCGTAAAGTTATTCGTCATAATAAGCCCAAAATATCAGATTTAGGTTCTAATTTACTCTCACTTAATCAAGGTGTTGATGCAACACAAATAGAAGGTATTACAGATTACACATGGTTAAAACTTATTTCAGAATTAGGCAATGATTTAAGTAAATGGGAGACTGAAAAGCATTTTACTAGTTGGTTAGGATTAGCTCCGGGTCAACATTGGTCAGGCAAAAAGAAACGGAGTAAGAAAAAATCTTCACAACCTAGAGCGGGATTAATATTTAGAGATGTAGCCCAAAGTCTTATTGTAAGTAAATACTCTCCCATAGGAATTTTTGGAAGAAGAATTCGTAGCAAAAAAGGTCCAAAAGTAAACAAAAGAAGCTAAAAACAGTAGAAAAATTAGCTGGAGAGTTAAATCTTCAAATAACTGAAATACAGAATATTAATTAAACACTGTCATTAGTAGTAGATTTGAGAAACGAAAACCGTATCGAGAACAATGTAGAGATGCAATGCTTTGTATCTAAAATCAGATAATAAAAAAGCCAAAGGCTAATAACCAATAAACAAAAAAATAACAAAATGAAAAAAATTAGTAAATTAATGATGATGTTGATCTTAGTATCAGCGATTTTTGGATGTGAAAAAGAAAAAGAAAAACCTGGAGGAGGCTTTACATTACCACCAGCTCAGTATGAGGTAAAATTAGAGAATGAAATATTGATGAAAAACAATGATGGATTTGGGCATATCTCAGAGGTTACTAATGATATTAATTCAGCAGTAAGTGCTTATTCTTCAAATTTATCATCAGGACAAGCTTCTGAGGAAGATATCAGTATAACCAATATTCAAAATCTTGGAGTTGGAGAAACTAAAGAAGTAAATGTTACAGGTGAAAATAGCTCTAAAAAAACAGAAATTGGTATTATAAAATCATTTTCTAATAAAGAAATTTATACTATTCTTGAAGGTACAGTAACCCGAGAAGCTGATGACAAACTTTCTTTTATCGCAACTAAAATTAATGTTTATAAAAATGGTGAACAACATGAAGAAACTAAAAATCTTACCGGATATATTGTTTCTGACATTATAAAAAAATTAGGCCAACCAGGCAAATAAGCATATAAAAATGCAATAGATAAAGGTGCAAAGAACGCAAAGAATAATTTTCTTTACGTTCTTTGCACCTTTTTTACAAAAAAATAAGTTTAGTTTTTCTGAATACAATTAAATAGTATAACTTTGACGAGTTAAAATTTATCAAGTGATGCAGAAAATTAAACATTGGATATCCGCTTTCAGACCCAGAACCTTAACACTCTCTTTTTCCGGAATATTTGTAGGTAGTATGCTTGCTTATCGGGATGGGTTCTTTAACATTACCATATTTGTATTAGCGTTATTCACGGCTCTATCTTTGCAAATACTTTCTAATCTGGCAAATGATTATGGTGATTTTGAGAAAGGAACGGATAATAAAAAACGGAGTGGACCTCAAAGAGCCATGCAATCTGGAAATATTAATAAAAAAGAGATGAAATCAATGATTATTTTTTTCATCATTCTCTCTTTGGCATTAGGAATTATCACAACAATATATAGTTTGTGGGATTTTTCTTTTACCTATTCATCATTGTTTTTTATTTTGGGCATATTAGCAGTTATTGCTGCCCTAAAATATACAATGGGGAATCATGCTTACGGTTATTCGGGACTAGGCGATTTATTTGTTTTTATTTTCTTTGGATTGTTATCTGTATTGGGTTCATATTTTATATTAGGTTGGGGATTACCACTACTTATCATGTTGCCGGCAATTGCCGTAGGTTTCTTAAATGTAGGCGTATTAAATATCAACAACATGAGAGATGAAGAAAACGACAGAATGTGTAATAAAAAAACATTGGTGGTATTTATGGGCAATCAAAAAGCCAAAATGTACCATAGTTTCCTTATTTTAGGTGCTATAAGTCTTTTCCTTATTTATACTTTAATGACTTATCAACAATATACTGAATTTCTTTACTTAATTCCTACCATCCTATTAATCATTCATTTGAGAACAGTTCTCAACAATAAAGCGCCTAAAACATTAGATATTGAACTAAAAAGATTAGCCATTTCTACCTTTTTAGTCTGTCTGTTTTTTGGAATAGGATTAATTTTGTAATTCAATAAGACTAAGAACACGATAAAAATTAAAACGATGAGATCACACGAAATAGATTATAAAATTATAGGAGATGACATTCAATTGGTAGAGATTGAATTGGATCCGGGCGAGACCGTAATTGCCGAAGCAGGCACCATGTTTTACATGAAAGAAGGGATTGTCTTTGAAACGAAAATGGGAGATGGTTCAGAACCTGAAAAAGGACTTTTTGATAAATTGCTTTCAGCAGCATCCCGAAAAATAACAGGAGAATCCATTTTCCTCACACACTTCACTCACAAAGGCATAGGGAAAAGCCATGTGGCATTTTCAGCCCCATATCCCGGAAAAATTATTCCTATTGATTTGGCAAAAATGGGAGGAAAATTAATCATGCAGCGCGATGCTTTCCTATGTGCCGCTTTAGGTACTAAAATCAGTATATATCTTAACAAAAGATTAGGTGCCGGATTTTTTGGTGGTGAAGGTTTTATCTTGCAGAAAATTCAAGGAGATGGTAAGGTTTTTATTCACGCCGGAGGAACAATTGTAGAACACGATTTACAAGACGAAACCTTGCGAGTAGATACCGGTTGTGTGGTTGGTTTTCAAGAAGGAATTGATTTCAGTATTGAAAGAGCAGGCAATTTAAAATCAATGGTATTTGGTGGTGAAGGACTTTTTCTTGCCACATTACGAGGAACCGGAAAAGTTTGGTTGCAATCCATGCCGATTAGCCGACTCATTCAACAACTAAACCCAACTGGCAGTAATCGTTCAAAAGAAGGTAGTAATGGTTTATTAAATGCTATTTTTGAGTAAAAAAATTGTCCATTTACGATAATTTATTAATTTTGAAGCCTTAATTATAAAATACAAAAAATGAAAAAAATTATCAATACAGACCAAGCCCCAAAAGCAATTGGGCCTTATAGCCAAGCTATAGAAATTGATGGAACACTTTATATCTCAGGACAAATTCCTGTAAATCCTGAAACCGGAAAAGTAGTTGAAGGCGGAATAGTTGAGCAAACTGAACAAGTGATGAAAAATATCGGAGCCATTCTAAAAGAAGCCGGATATGAATATACTGATGTTATCAAATCAACTTGCTTACTTAAAGATATGAATCACTTTAAAGATATGAATGAGATTTATGGAAACTATTATACCGTAAATCCACCTGCAAGAGCAGCATTCCAAGTTGCCCAATTACCATTGGATGTATTGGTTGAAATTGAATCTATAGCAAGAAAAGATAACAAATAATACAATTTGAAATAACTTTTATAGGAACTTCTGAAAATCAAACTATTAATATTTTTTGAGATGCGATTTTCAGAAGTTTTTTATCGTTTTAATGCATCAAGCTTATGATTATTAATATTAATAAAAAAAGACACTTCAAATTTTCAAGAAAAAAAATTACCCATATCAAAGATTCTAACTTCCTTCAAAAAAGAAGATATGAAGCTTTTATTTTCATCATTTTATTTGCTTTATTTTTTGGGTATTTGGGAACAAAAATGGGAACAACAAACATGTTGAACACCATTATGAAAACTGCGTGGGATTTGTTAATGAATACCGTGTTTTTTATTATGGGAATTACAGTTTTATCAGGTGCATTGGGTAGTTTGATGATTGAATTTGGTGTGGTTAGGTTGCTGGAATCGATATTAGCCCCACTTATGCGTCCATTATTCAACTTACCAGGTGTAGCAGCTTTGGCAGGATTGATGACTTTCTTTTCAGATAACCCTGCCGTTATCAGTTTATCTAATGACAAGAAATTTCGCAGTTATTTTAAAAAATACCAGCTTATCTCCTTAACCAATTTCGGAACGGCTTTTGGTATGGGATTGATTGTAATTGCTTTTATGGCTGGTTTTGGATATTTTTCCGGAGCAATGATTGGTTTATCAGGTGCCATTATAGGAGCAATTGTATCTACCCGATTGATGCAGCGTTCAATAAAAGACATACCGGGAATGGATGAAAAACCGGAAACGATAAATGAAGAAGATGAGCTGTCTTTCCGTTCCAAAGGAGGTGTTTTCTTACGTTTTTTAAATTCCATCTTAGATGGCGGGAAGTCCGGAGTATCACTTGGACTCGCAATTATTCCGGGCGTATTAATTATCAGTACATTTGTAATGATTCTTACATTTGGACCCAAAGATGCATCAGTAGGATATCAAGGCTTGGCTTATGAGGGCGTTCCGGTGCTTCCTAAAATCGCAGGCTGGGTCTGGTGGATATTCGATGGTTTATTTGGATTTAAAAACCCAGAGCTTATTGCATTTCCAATTACTTCTTTAGGTGCTGTGGGAGCAGCCCTTTCATTGGTAAAAGCATTTGTAGCACAAGGATATATCGGCACCAACGAAATCGCCGTTTTTACGGCTATGGGAATGTGCTGGAGTGGATATTTAAGCACACATACTGCTATGCTTGACACGTTAAACTTTAGAGAATTAACCTCAAAAGCATTGGTATCTCATACTATTGGAGGTATTGTTGCAGGAGCTTTTGCACATTACCTCTTTGTATTGTTACAATACCTTAGTATTGTATAAAAGAACAGATGGCAATCTAAAATAGTAATTTTTAAATCACTGTAAACCAAAATATTGCATTTTATATCTAAGCCTAATAGATAAGAAAATTTAACCTATCTTTTTGTTCTTTACAGATTTTTATTAAATTTGCCACGATTTGGGGGATTAGCTCAGTTGGCTAGAGCGTTTGACTGGCAGTCAAAAGGTCACCGGTTCGACTCCGGTATTCTCCACAAAATTGATTAATAATAATTCTTACAGACAAAAAATCCCGCTTATTTTCAGCTTTTTTTAAGAAATAAGCGGGATTTTCACGTCAAAACCGTTTTTTGTCATGAAACGAATATTCGCTGCCATTCCATTAACCCTTTCTGAAGAAATTATTTCAAAAGTCCAGCAACTCCAAACTGTTTTTGATGTCGATAAAATAAGGTGGGTACCTACTCAAAACACACATTTAACGTTGAAGTTTTTTGGCAATACTCCCGGAAAATCCATAAAACCAATTATAACTTCTCTTCAAAAAAGCACAAAAAACATATCGGATTTTAATCTGGAAATTAATCAATTGAAGATGTTTGGAAGCAAACATGCCCCCAAAGTTTTATGGTTAGGTTTTGAAGAGAATTCCACATTATTTCAATTAAAAGAACAAATTACCCAACAACTTCAACAAATTGGCATTGAAGAAACTCGTGAAAATTTTGTTCCACACCTAACTATTGCAAGAATTGATAAAATTGTTCACAAAGATTTCTTCCAACGACAAATCAACACATTAAAAGACACTTTTCACCAAAGTATTCCCGTTACACAATTTCATCTTTATGAAAGTATTTTTAAAAGGACAGGTGTTGAATATCGGGTTATTCACACATTTGAATTTTAAAATTCAAATCGTATTGCTTTTAAAATAGAATACAACGCTTAAACCGTGTATTAAAAAATCATTTGCAAAATAGGCAATGATGTAATTTTTGAAAATCCCGGAACATGTAATTTATAATAACTCATTAAATCATGTAACAATGTACTGCGTTCGATACGAGGCAACTGCAACACTTTCACAGCATCAAAATTATGTTCTTTTAATAATGATAAATTAAACGCCGCTTTATGGTCAATAAAATGGGAATGTAAGGGAGAAACAGAAACAAACTTTCCTTCTATGTAATCAAAAAAGGGCGTCTCTTTTGAGTATGTTCCCTGTGGATAAAATCCCAGGTATTTAGAAAATTGCATAAGAAACATTAGATGAAAATTCTTTGCACTCTCTTTCGTATTATCTAAAAATAATAAGGTATTCCATATAAAATGAAATAGCGCTTCATTACTTTCCTCTTCTTTAATACTTTTCTGAATAATTTCGTTTAAAAACTGTGCAATGGTACTCTTTTTCACATCAAAAGGTATGGTATGATAAGGCATGTGATAATTCCATTCTTTGATGGTTTGCAAATTGGATTTCTCTTTATATCGCATTTCTATATCCAATAATGCCAAATGTTGCAATGCCTGGTATTTTTGTTTTACCTTTTTTCCACCAGCACCCCTTACCATAAAAGAAAGCAATCCAAATTGATGAGTATATATTTTGATAATCAATCCGGTTTCACCATATTTTATTTTTTGCAAAAAGATACCTCTTGTTTTATGCAACATTTATCTAAGTATAAGGATTTTTGACACCTTAGTATCTTCTCCGGTTTCAGTATCAGTAATAAATACCAAATAGTATCCTGCTTTCACTTTCTCACCATCAAAATTATTACCATCCCAAATCACTTGCCCGCCTTTGGCAAAATCTTCATATACTAAATCACCTGAAATATCAGTAATTTTTACATTTGAATCTTTAATTAAATTTGTAATAGTAATCGGTCCTTTGTAATTATCTTTTACTGGATTAGGAAAAATAAATACATTATTATTGGATTTTGAACCCTCAGAAACCTCTCCTTTGTAAGAAATAATACCATTGGTTGTTCCTATAAATACAAATCCTAAACTATTAATACCAATTGCCGTAATTTCATTAGAAAACAGTGGACTATTAGAAATATTAAAATTCTTTAACTGCTCTGTACCATCCGGAGACATTAAGAAAACACCGGCACGTTCTGTACCAAACCATTTATTATTGGCTCCATCAACTTTGATAGTGGTAACAATCTCTTCTTTCAATAAATATTGTACAAATCCGTCCACATCTACCTTTGGTTTTTCTGCATTGATAGCAACACCATTTAACACATCCTCCGGATTATATATTACTGCTACACCTTGGTCTGTACCAATCCAAACATTACCATCCATATCATTGGCAATAGACCTTACCGAATTATTTCCCGGTAATGCACCATTATTTTGATTTCTATCTAAAATTCTAAATTTATCATCATTGGGATTATTTAATGTTCCATTATCACTAAAAACAAGAATTTTGTTATGTCGCATAATAATCCATTTTTGATTTTCATCATCAATCATAATTTCCCCCAAAAAATTATTACTGGCTTGAGATCCTAAATCAAATGAAATCCATTCTCCATTGGGTTTAAGCACAGATAAAGGCCTGTCAGCTCCGGTATTTACCACCCATAAATTTCCCTCTTTGTCATATTCCATTCCACTAATTTGCACCCAATTGAGAGACCCACTTGCCGAATTAATCTGCAATGAACTGTTTTCCTGATTATATATTCTAACAATCTTATCATCCTCCATTTCAATTACACCATGAGTCCAAGTTCCAATGTATTTTTTCTTTCCCAAATTAGGCTCAATAGCTACACAAATAAAGTCTGATATATCTTTCAGGCTATCATTATTTGTACGATTATAAGATGTCCATTCCCCGGATTTTAATGAATAAAAACCATGTCCAAGTGATACGCCTGCCCAATTTGAAGGATGTCGACCTCCGGAAGCCACCCAAACCTGTTCTTCAAAAGTATCTATATCGTAACTAGTGGGAAATTGAGGGCTGGATACTTTAATTTGATCGATATGCCAATTACTTGTTAAATTTAATAGTCCTAGATAACTATCTCCTAACCAATATTTATTTCCAACAAATATAGCATCATTAACATTCGGCAATAATCCATCTCCATAATCATAAAATATATTTTTGATATCTAAAGCATCATCATAAACATTCAAACTATAGATATAAGAAATCAGTAATTTATCCTTAAAATCTCTAATACTGTTTACTCTTAAATGATTTCCGTTTACATTTAATGTATCCCATATTTGACCTCGCATTACAAACAACGTATCTTTCTGAAATTCATAATTATATTTATTTGCAATAATCGATTCATTAAAATATTCTATTTGATTAAATTTAGTGTTTAATGTGTCATTTGATATATTTTCTAAATGCCAATTCTCAAAATGAGCCAAATTGGTATTTTCGATACTGGCTGAATAAACTCCCAATTCTGTGGCAGCATAAAATTTCTTTTCCTCAGGATGATAGGTCAAATCAAATACTTGTATTAAACTACCTTGAGGTCCTATTTTATAGGTATCATAAATCTCTTCTCTTTCCAAATCAAGAACAACAATTCCAAATCCGCAAGAAAGATAAGCGTATTTATCCTTCAATAAAATACTATGTATAGTCTTTTCTCCCAATATAGTTTTACGTTTAATATCTGAAATATTGACAACATCATGATTTTTAACAATATCAATATTTGCATTCTCATACACAATAATAAGCGACTGATAATCTTTACTATAATCAATCCACTTAATACCAATATCACTTAAACCTTCAATTTTTGTTAATCGCTCCACACTATTTTCTTCCCGATCATAAATTAACACACCATACGATGATGCTGCATATATTTTTTGATTATTATATGCCAAAGAAATCATATTGGTATAAGGTAGCTGGTCAAAAAACATATCTTCGGGCTGAACCTGAGTCCATGATTTTAATCCCAGTAAAAGTATAATAATGATGATATTAATTTTTTTCATAATGAATATTTTTATTAATTTTTAAACCGTTATTATTGGATTTTATTGTTCAAAAAAAGAAAGGTTTAGTGTTATTCCCTCTCAATTTTCAATGTTTTATCATCCTTTTCCTTTGCAATACCAAACAACAATAATGAATAAAAAAACAATGTAAATGTAATTTCCGTTTGATGCCACAATCCATTATTTGAGATAAAACTAACCATTGTAATGATAAAAAACACATTAAATACTTGATTTTTCCAACCCTGATTTACAAAAATAGGATAAAAAAACGCAAAGAGAAACCAAATAAATCCAAAAATACCAAATTGAGCAAATACATTGATAAAAGTATTGTGCCCCAACACTGATTTATTGTTCATTAATGATTTATTGTCAACATATTGTTGTCTAAAACCATCTTTTAAATCGCCGCTTCCAACGCCCCACCAAAAATTATTTTTAATAATGTCAATACCGGTTTTCCAAGCCTCAAATCGCATGGACAATGTCTTATTGTTTGGATCTCTGGTTTTCAGATACTCATCCATGCCCCAATATACGGCATGAATCCTCGAATAAAAGCTTATTGGATTGGCATATAAATAATTAGCATGTCCGTTTTCAATATTACGAATATCTTTTTTTGAGAGTGACAATACTCCTTCTCTATCTTTTCTTATTCCTTTTGAGGTAAGATAGCGCATCAATGTAAGCTTTATTTTTTGGTCTCTTTTATCCAAACGGTGATAGGGTATATCGCTGACTTTATCCCAAGTTTCTTGCAGTTCCTTTTCACACAAATAAATATAAAGATAGTGACCATTTTCTATCTGAGTAGGGTTCTCTTGATGATAATACGGATTACCGGATTGAGTATTTTTATCTAATAATGTAATATCTATGGGTTTTGCTGTAAAATCTTTTTTTAATCGCAATCCTATATAAGTTCCTATTCCTATCCACACTACAAAAATCAATAAAATAGGAATTCTTGCTTTCTTACTATCACGTAAAACACCGTAAAACAAAAAGACAAAAACAGCAGCCAATGCAATAAATGCAGTAAATGCCTTCATAATCAGCAAGAAAAAGAAAAACCATAATGCTAATAATATTAACATGACTTTTCCTTTCCGTGTTAATCTTACTTCATGCCAATAGGCATAAATGAGATAAATTGAAAACAAAATAAATAAGGAGAAATATATATGAAAAATGAAAAATGAAAGCCCCCGATAGTTATTAAGATTATTTTTCAACATGTTGAGATAAATCAACAAACTAAACAAAGTACTCAAAAAACATGCTGCAATAAAAAATTGCATAATTCGCAATCCTTCTCTCCTACTCAAGGGTTGAGAAGCGCCTACAACCAACGGAATAGTAATAAAAGGCAGTCGAAGTCTGATTTGCGATAAACCCAAAGTTATATTTTGACTTTCGGTATTCCATAACCCAATAAGGGTAAGCAAAATAATTGATGAAAAAATCCAGGCCTTATTTTGCTTTAAACGATGTAGTTTTTCCTTAAAATTTCCCTCTAAAATAGCATTGACAACTAATACAATCTGAAAAACTGTTAACGTAAATCGAGAAAGCAATAAAGAAACAGCAATTCCAATTAAAGTAACAAAGTATATCTTTCTATGTAGCTCGTCTCGTCGAAGTAACCAATTCGTCATTTATTGTATTAAATAATATTCCTATATTTTTTATTTTTCTAACGCATAATCACAATAGAATAGTATAAGTTTATCCTTTTATTTTTACTCATTCTAACAATTAAATTGATAACATTGAAAAAATAAAATTTTGTTAACTCACAAATTAAATATTCACTCAAATTAAATATCGTTTACAAATACATATAAAACAGCAAGTTTTCCTTTTGACATATACTATCATCAAATATTAAAATATTCTTTTCAAAGAAATAATTATTTAAAACAGGGTTTTCATTCATAAAAATATTGTATATTCGTACATGTTTTTAAGGAAAGTTAAGAATATATTTATTAAAATGTAAAAGTTATGTTAAATACTATTTTTTGGATTATTCCTATTACATCTATCATTGCATTGATGGTGGCATGGGGATTTTTCCGTTCTATGAAAAGCGAATCGGAAGGTACCGATAGAATGAAAGAGATTGCACAATATGTTCGCGAAGGCGCCATGGCGTATTTAAGAAGTCAATATCGTGTGGTAGGTAAAGTTTTTGTGATTTTAGTGATTCTTTTAGGCGTATTGGCTTACTTAGGTGTCCAAAATCCTTTTGTTCCCGTAGCCTTTTTAACCGGAGGTTTCTTTTCCGGATTAAGTGGTTTCTTGGGAATGAAAACAGCTACCTTTGCTTCTGCAAGAACTGCTCACGGGGCATCACAATCGTTAAATAAAGGCTTGAAAGTTGCTTTTAGAAGTGGGGCTGTTATGGGATTGGTAGTTGTAGGATTTGGATTAATTGATATTGCTGCTTGGTTTTGGTTTTTGAACGACATTATATTCTCTCCCGAGCACATGCAAAATGGATTGGAATTTTTAGGATTACAATTTGTACATGCGGGAACAACCGATCATCATAAGATGATTGAAATTACCGCTACCATGCTTACCTTTGGTATGGGAGCTTCTACACAAGCATTATTTGCTCGTGTGGGTGGTGGTATTTATACCAAAGCTGCCGATGTGGGAGCGGATTTGGTAGGAAAAGTTGAAGCTGGTATTCCTGAGGACGACCCTCGTAATCCGGCTACAATTGCTGATAACGTAGGAGATAACGTAGGAGATGTTGCCGGAATGGGTGCCGACCTTTACGAATCTTACTGTGGTTCTATTTTAGCCACAGCGGCATTAGGAGCGGCGTTACCAAATATTTCCAGCGAAGCACAAGTAAAAGCCGTTATGGCACCAATGTTGGTAGCTGCAATTGGTATTATTCTTTCCATTGTTGGAATTTTTATGGTACGTACCAAAGAATCAGCTTCTCAGAAAAATCTTTTAAATGCCTTGTTAACCGGAACATTAGGAAGCTCTATTTTGGTATTAGTTGCTTTAGTGGGATTGGTATATATGGACTGGATTTCTTGGGGAATATTTGGCGCTGTAGTTGCAGGATTAGCTGCAGGTGTTATTATCGGACAAGGAACAGAATATTTTACCTCTGATGAATACAAACCTACTAAAGGTATTGCCAAGCAAGCGCTACAAGGTCCTGCCACTACCATTATTGATGGTATTGCTGTAGGAATGTTTAGTACTTGGATTCCGGTAGTAACCATTGTAATTGGAATTATTGCTGCTTTTGGATTTGCCGGAGGATTTGAGCATTTTGCCCAAGGGGTATATGGTATTGGATTTGCTGCTGTAGGTATGCTATCTACCTTAGGAATTACTCTAGCCACTGATGCTTTTGGCCCTATTGCTGATAATGCCGGCGGAAATGCCGAGATGGCACACTTACCCAAAGAAGTAAGAGAACGTACAGATGCATTAGATATGCTTGGAAACACAACAGCTGCTACCGGAAAAGGCTTTGCCATTGGTTCTGCTGCACTTACTGCAATGGCATTATTGGCAGCTTATATGGAAGAAATTAGATTATGGTTATCAAAAATCCCTGAAAAAGGAGCAGACTTTTTACAAGTTACAGGATTAGAATCACTATCAGATGCCGGAATCAAAGATTTTGTGGCTTATTATGATTTATCTATCTTCAATCCGATGTTATTAGGCGGATTGTTTATTGGCGCTATGATGGCATTTTTATTCTGTGCCATGACCATGAAAGCCGTAGGACGTGCTGCCGGAGCAATGGTTGAAGAAGTTCGTCGCCAGTTTAAAGAGATTGCCGGAATTATGGACGGTTCAGGCACACCTGATTATGCTCGCTGTGTTGAAATTTCAACAAAAGGTGCTCAGAAAGAGATGATAGTCCCTTCATTGATTGCCATTGCTGTACCTATTTTAGTTGGTGTTATTCTGGGGGTTGCCGGTGTTTTGGGTTTATTAGCCGGAGGATTAACAGCCGGATTTACTTTAGCAGTTATGCTGAATAATGCCGGAGGTGCTTGGGATAATGCCAAGAAATATATTGAGAAAGGAAATCACGGTGGAAAAGGTAGTGAAGCCCACAAAGCCGGTGTAGTTGGTGATACTGTTGGAGATCCTTTTAAAGACACATCAGGACCATCACTTAACATCTTAATCAAATTGATGACTATGGTTTCTGTAGTTATGGCAGGATTAACCGTAGCTTTCTCATTGTTTTAAGATAAAAAATTAGTAAAGGAATATCATTTCCTAAAGTAAAAAAGCATTCTAACGCTTAGGGTTAGAATGCTTTTTTGTATCTGTATAAATCAAATTTTCAGCAAAATATAATGTGAAAATTTATTTTAGCATTTTCTTTTAGAACATTGGATCCCAAGGTGGTAACATTGTAGGCTTTTGTTTCAAGATATCCAATACTTTCTTTGAAACATATTTTTTATCTACTACCAATCTAAACATATACTCATCAAACCATTTGTCAGTCATAATAAGATGACCTTCAAATCCTGAAGAAGGCCCCCAACTGTTCTCTAGTAACCATTTTTTAGGATTTCCATTTTCATCCAAATCAACACCCATAAGTGTCATTCCATGTGAAGAACCACTATCAAAAGTCATTACACGTTCTTTTTTGTCCATTGAAAAATCAACATCAACTAACGACATAAAATCATAATTATTCACATCCAAAACACCATTTTCACGATTCAGTTGTTTTCCTACATCGCAAGAAAAATACATACCTTCATTTGCTTTGATTGAAGCAATGGCAAATTTTTTGATTTCATCCGCTTCTAAATTCACATATTTCCAGTTATGACCATCATACATATGTCTATCATAATCAATCTCATACAACTTATTGTAAGGACGACTTGGATCATTCATAATCATCACATAATCAGAAAGATTTGAACCTACAAAAGTTTCATAAAAAGACTGTGGGGTATATGTTTTTAATGGTGTTAAATTACCATCGGCATCTTTATATCTCCACTGAAATTCCATTGGTGGTTCGCCCAAATTAATCACTAAGATTTTGTAAATATCAGCCAAAATATTTTCCTTTTCACTTCTTAAATCTGCTAAACTTGCATTGGCTTTTTTCTTCTCTCTAATAACCAAAGCTCCTTTTCTTAATCTTTTCTTAATCAGTTTTTGCATCCAACGGGTATTCTTGCTGCTGTGTGTTTCGGGCATAACAGATGCCGGAACCACACCATATTTTTTAATCAAGTCAGATACGCCTGTCCATTGTCCACCATCGCCTATAGGATGTTTTAACAACCATTCCACTCTCTTATCATCCATTGGTTTATCAGCAGTTTTGATAATACCTTCAAGAAAAAGGTTTGACTTTTCCAATTGATCATAAAAAAAGTTATATGCCTGAGAGAATTGGAAGCTACCCAAATTATGTGCTTCAATCGTTTTGGCTCTCAATACATTTAAACCGGTAAATAACCAACATCTTCCCGATGATTTTTGGTCGGTAATTCCTTTGGTTTTCACACGATGAGAAAAATACGTATCGATATTAATATCATTACCATAATTTAATCCTAATTTTAGGATATCGTTATTGGTAACTGCATTTTGTAACACTTTAATTTTCTCATTATTCTTAATCTCTTTTCTGTAATTTTGGAGCATTGATTTAGAAATCGCTCCCTCTTGTGCATTTGTCATCATCATAAATGATAGCATTACTGATGTAATGATTAATTTAATTTTCATATAAATAAATTTATTTTAAATAATTGTTATTCTAGGTGTTAGCTATTAACCTTTGGCTATTGGCTTTTTATTTATTTGATTTTTTTCTTCATTCAATATTCTTCCCCCACTTCAACTCCGCTCAGTGACCGGCTGACGCTCGGTCTTCCGACCCATTCACAATTTATAATTCACCATTCATAATTCTTTCTATCCTCCGGATTTTTTAGCTTTGTAGCCTAATTTCAAAAGAATTTCCAGAATTTTATCCACTTGATTGCCTTGAATAATAATTTCTTGATCTTTTACACTGCCCCCTACCCCACAAGATTGTTTGAGTTGTTTGGCTAAATCTTTCAAATCATCTTCACTTCCCACAAAATTTCGAACAATGGAAACCTCTTTTCCTCCTCTTCCTTTTTTCTCTCGTTGCACCTTTAATTGTTGCTGTTGAGGCGGTAATGTTTCTACCTCTTCATACTCATCATCATATTGATAATCAGGATTTGTAGAATACACAATATATCGGTTTGATTTTTTCTTTGCCATCATAAAAATATATATAATGAACAAATATACATGATAATTTTGAATTTTCGTGAAGACATTCAAAAACCTTTTTCTAAAGCTTCATAATCTTTTTACTAACAGTAACTTTTCCTTGAGTAGCTTTTATTAAATAAAAAGCACTTGGCAAATGTGATATATCCATACGTTGTCCACTTTGATACAAACAATGACTTTGCATTAATTGTCCGCTGATATTAAGAATATCAATTTTCATCGGCATATCGGTATTCTTATAACTTACTTTCATGTAATTATTTACAAGATTAGGATATACTACCAAATCTAAGTCATTTTTAAATTCACCTAAACCTACTATAATATCACTCTCTTTATTCAAAATCCAGTCATTAGGGTCTATTTCTATACTGTTAATTTGATAAGGTAACTGAATATCAAAATAAGAGGTGTTAGCCGTAATGGGTATTCGGAACGTACTGTCGCCGGCATTATTGTAATTTACTTTTATCTCCAAAGGCAAACTAAAAAATGGAGTAGCATCATTACAAGTGGTTTGAGTAACGGTAAAATAAGCATGTCCATTTTCTCCTTGTTGGCAAGCGATGCCATAGGTAGGATAACCTTGACCATAACACCATTGTTCAAAATAAGGGTGTAGGTCTAAATTGGTATAATCTTCCATAGCATCACAGAATTGGGCTGTGGTAATTGTTTTGTCTTTAAAAGTTTCCGTATAGTGTTGTAAGAAACCAAAAAAAGTATCATCATCATTTATCAAATAACGTAATTGATGGAGAATACAAGCACCTTTACTGTAAGTTAGGTATCCATTAAAAATACGAGGTTTATTCCCATAATAAACCTCACTTTCAGGCACATAAACACTGCCATTAACAACTTTCATAGCAAGTCCTTGATATATTTTCATGGAATTTATAGCATCATCATGCCCTATCAGAAATTCTCTTGCTATTATCTCAGCATAAGTAGCAAAGCCTTCATTTAGCCAAATATCGCTCCATGTGACACAAGTAATATTATCACCAAACCATTGATGTGCCATTTCATGTGCATTTAGGTAAAAATCAAAATTACTAACAGTACTCATAGTTTGATGCTCCATTCCGGCATTACGACCCAAACAATTGCCATACTTTTCTTTATGGAAAGGATATAAGCCAAATTTATCACAAAATAATTCCATAATATCTACAGATTTATCAATATCATCTTTAAATTGTTGTAAATATTTGGGGTCGTTATAAATAAAATTTTGAATAAGAATAGAATCGCCTTGCAATTGGGGAGGCTTGGCATATAAGTTATATTCCATATAATTAGATACTGCAAAAGAGATTAAATAATACGCCATAGGATAATGAGTTTTCCAATGAAAAGTAGTAGTACTATCATTATTAGTAGTAACTTGTTCTAAGATTCCATTAGAGCCTACCATATTACCGGTTTTGCAGGTATATTCCTGATAGACAGAATCTATTTTATATTGTAGTGACTGGCGTATCGGCAACCAATGACGTGCACCAAAGGGTTCTGAATGTGAATAAGCACAATGTACTTTATACTTAGGTATATAAAAATGAGCAACCCCACTATAAAAAGTAGCTTCACACGCTTCTACACTTCCATGATAACATACATTTATTTTAAAATCATCATTTCGATTAAGAGGTGCATCCAATACAATAAAAATTTCTGAATTTTCAAACGTATAAGATGTGATTAACTCGTTATTCAATTTTATAGAATCTAAACTAAAAGCAGTGTTAAGCTCCAAATAAATCGTATCTAATTGTGCACTGGTAACTTTAGCATAAGTGCTTACATCTCCCTCAATATTGGTACTATCACTGTTTACATCCATTTTGATATGCATATAGTGCGTATGATAGGTATCTGCTACATAAGTACTATCGCGTGGTACTTTAAGATTGTTTTTAAAACTCTTGAAATGGCTACATTTACCTTCAAAATCTTGATAAAAAGCGTGTTGTGCTGAAATAAAAAGACTACTAAGTAATAATAAGGAAAGTAAAAAATGTTTCATCATTATTTTGTTTTTAGATATTACGGTAAAAAAATGTAATAACAAATATAATTATTTTTGTTTAAATTTAATTAAAAAAGAAACGATTTAAAAATTCATTATTAAGGTTAATGAGCATTCAAATGATTATCATAGCATTTTCAATTCGAAATCAATAAGATAGACGACACCAAAACTAAAAAAAGATGCGTTGAAAAATCGATTTTTCAACGCATCTTTTTATTTAATAACTAATAGTCTTTTATTCTTCTCCCTCAAAGACTTCTTCTGCCAATACCAAAATATGGTTGTCTTTGACTTCCAACATTCCCCCATCAATATTTACAAATTCGGTATTTGATGTGCCGGATTCAATTTTAACTCTACCTTTTCCCAAAACCGCTATCATGGGAGCGTGGTTGTTTAGAATTTCAAATAACCCATCCACACCGGGCAATTGAACCAGTGATACCTCTCCGGAATATATTTTTTTATCGGGTGTTAATATGTCTAATTTCATAAGGCTATTGGTTTTCAGCTAAGATTTTCTTTCCTTTTTCAATGGCTTCTTCGATAGTTCCCACCAATAGGAAAGCTGCTTCAGGATACTCATCAACTTCTCCATCAAGAATCATCTTAAATCCTTTTATGGTATCTTCAATATCCACAAACTTACCCGGAAGTCCGGTAAACTGCTCTGCTACAAAGAACGGTTGCGATAAGAAACGCTGTACACGTCTTGCACGATGCACTACCAATCGATCTTCCTCAGATAATTCTTCCATACCCAAAATGGCAATAATATCCTGTAACTCTTTGTTACGTTGTAGAATTTCTATTACTCTTTGTGCGGTGTTATAATGCTCATCACCTACAATTTCCGGAGATAAAATTCTTGATGTAGAATCCAATGGGTCAACAGAAGGATAAATCCCTAACTCGGCAATTTTTCTACTCAATACTGTAGTGGCATCAAGGTGAGCAAATGTAGTGGCAGGTGCAGGGTCTGTTAAGTCATCCGCAGGCACATAAACGGCCTGAACAGAAGTAATAGAACCTTTTTTTGTAGAAGTAATTCGCTCCTGCATCATTCCCATTTCTGTTGCCAATGTAGGCTGATAACCTACTGCCGAAGGCATACGTCCTAACAACGCCGAAACCTCTGAACCGGCTTGTGTAAAACGGAAAATATTATCTACAAAGAATAAAATATCACTACCTTCACCATTATTTCCTCCATCTCTATAATATTCGGCCAATGTTAAACCTGATAAAGCAACACGTGCACGTGCTCCCGGAGGCTCATTCATCTGACCAAAAGTCATGGCAAGTTTAGAATCTTTTAAAGCTTTCATATCCACTTTAGACAAATCCCAACCGCCTTTTTCCATATCTTCTTTAAATGCATCTCCATATCGGATAATATCTGCCTCAATCATTTCTCTCAACAAGTCATTTCCCTCACGGGTTCTTTCTCCCACTCCCGCAAAAACAGACTGCCCTGAATATTTTAACGCAATATTATTTATAAGCTCCTGAATAAGTACTGTTTTACCTACACCGGCACCTCCAAACAAACCAATCTTTCCCCCTTTGGCATATGGCTCAATCAAGTCAATTACCTTAATACCTGTATAAAGTACCTCTTCCGAGGTTGAAAGGTCTTCAAACTTTGGTGGATCTCCATGAATTGGCTTTCTTTTTTCACTCTCTACTTGAGGCAAACCGTCAATATTTTGTCCTGTAATATTAAATAATCGACCATTAACACCATCTCCAACAGGCATAGATATCGGATTTCCAAGATTCTCTACAGTTTGACCTCTGTACAATCCATCCGTACTATCCATGGCAATGGCTCGCATGGTATTTTCTCCAATATCTTGCTGACATTCTAATATAATACCTGTTCCGTCAGCGTTTTTCACCTCCATGGCATCATATATATTAGGAAGATGATCTTCAGAATCAAAAGCTACATCAACAACAGCTCCAATGATTTGTGTTATTTTTCCGGTTTTTTTATCGCTCATATTACCTCTATTATATATTTTTTACAAATTTAAATAAAAAGGTTTAATAATACATGTAAAATCCAAAATATTTCTTTCTTTCAACTTATTTTTGTGAAAGAACCCATTTCAACGGGTTATTCAACAGATAGTTGCACTTATTAAAGTTTTGCGACTCTCCGGAATGTTGATGTAATTCCAACCCAATTGAAAATAAAACGTATCATTATCCAATAATGCCAAGTTTTTTTTAACTCTTTACCTTTATTTTAAATCTACTTTGTATTGTTATGTTATCACTAAGCTTTAAATCAACGCCTAAATGATGTTTATTAAAAAAATTACGATACTTTTTATCAACTACAAAATCAGGCATTAAAATAATATCCTTATTTATCGTATCAATATTGTACTCAAAAGCATCCAATGACGTTGTTATTGTGTCATTATCCATCAAACAATAAACATGTAAGTTATTATTATCTATGGTAACCTCTGTATTTGTTTGTTTTTTGACACTTATTACCAACTTAACCTGATAAATTCCATTTCCATCATTATTCATTCCAATATTTATAAAAGTAGGAGATACTTTAACATTAATTTCTTCATCTGAATAACAAAAACTTTGATTATCATTTTTGCACTCTCCTTCTTCAGCCATATAGTAATAACTTCTAACACAATCAACAAGTGGCAAATTACAGCAACTATACAAGGTAAAAATAAAGAATAAAATTACTATCTTTTTCATGTGAATTATTTTTTATTTTCCCCATAAATAATATGGATGATTATAAGCATAATAATTATATGTATTTATTAATTTCACTTCCTTTTCTGTTTCTTCCATTTTTTATAGGCTTCTTTGTCACACCAAAACCATTTATTTTTTATAATCCAGCTTTTATTAGGGTCTGGAAGATTCTTATAAGCTACAAATTTTAGTGGAAAACATTTATCATCACTATCCCCCTCACAATTCAATATTTCTAAAGTAACACTATCGATAATTCTTAATGCCAT
>PDWJ01002281.1_pt1 | contig 20871 bp, 15 predicted proteins | sample 1430881 | NCBI WGS metagenome assembly PDWJ01 (sample SAMN01162460, study PRJNA174530) | Oral metagenome, whole genome shotgun sequencing project. | biome: Marine environment; feature: Marine mammal; material: Swab sample of the gingival sulcus; isolation source: swab sample of gingival sulcus... | reverse complement strand
ACGGCGGGCGGCGTCACCAAATACGGCGACTTCTCGACTATTAAGGGACTGTTCGCCGGCACGAACGAGCCGGCCTTAAACGCCGTCAACTTCAACCTCAGCGATAACGCTGCGGTCAGCGCGCCGAATGTGCGCGTCACTTGGAGTGGCGTCAGTGGTGCCGACGGCTACTGTGTCTACCGCTGGGATAGCGTGCACAAGACTTGGATTGGCCTTAAGGCGACTGGTCCAAACGCCCGCGTCTACACCAACTTGAGCGGCGTGGTCAGCGGCAAGACCTTCTTCTACGGCATGCGCCCACTACACATCTCCGGCGGGACAACCTACTACGGCAATATTGGACAGGCGAAGGGGTATAAAGTGCCGTAGCAAGTGGAAAGCCGAAAGCTAAAAGTGGAAAGGAAACCCTAAAAGCAAAAGTCAACCCCTAAAAGCTGAAAGCTAAAAGTTAAAACCAAATGCTAAAAGCAGAAAATGTGGTGCTTAAAATCCACATATTGAGTTTTAAAAGAGTAAAAGGGTCAAACTGTGTAGATTTGCGTACCGGTTTGGCCCTTTCTTTTTAAGAGTTGATTTTATAATGTTAGCGAAAGCGGATGCCGTCACGCTCTGACATGGCTTCGATAATGGCCAACGAGCGCAAGTCATAGCCCATTTTTCTAATTTCGGCACCGCCTTTTTGAAAGCCTTTTTCGATGGCGATGCCGACGCCGACGATGGTCGCCTTAGATTGCTCAATGATGTCGATTAGACCGAGACAGGCGTTGCCTTCAGCTAAGAAATCGTCGACGATCAGGACGCGGTCATCTGGACCCAAAAATTTCTTTTCAACGATGACGTCGTAAGCTCTTTTTTTAGTGAATGAATAGACATTTGAGGTGTAGACGGCACCATCTAAATTGACGGATTGTGCTTTTTTTGCAAACACCATCGGCACGTTAAATTTTTGTGCAGTCAGCGCGGCGATGGCAATGCCCGATGCTTCGACGGTCAGTACTTTAGTCACTGTTTGATTCTTAAAATAGTCGTAAAAGGCTTGACCGATAGCACTGATGAGGGAAACGTCGATTTGGTGATTTAAGAAAGTATCGACTTTGACGATGTTGTCGCCAATGATGCGGCCTTCGCTGGCGATGCGTGCCTTTAATAGTTCCATACAACCTCCTTTAGCGCGATTGCGTATTCGACATCTCATTCTATCATACAGTTACAGTGTGCGCTAGCGCTTTCAATTAGTTTTTGGCAGTTCATAAAATTGTTACATTTCCAGCGGGGCGATTTGCTTGACAGTTGGCGCCAGAAAGAGTATGATGAATATAAGAATTGTAATGATTACAATTTTGAAAGGAGCATATATGTCATTAATAGGCAAAAAAGTAAACGAGTTCACAGCAGAGGCTTATCACAAGGGCGAGTTCATTCAGGTATCCGATAAGGATTTAGCGGGTAAATGGTCGGTCTTTTTCTTTTATCCGGCAGACTTCACCTTTGTTTGTCCGACTGAATTAGAAGATTTGGCAAATTACTACGAGCAATTCCAAAAGGTGGGATGTGAAATTTACAGCGTTTCCACCGATACGCACTTTACGCATAAAGCTTGGCACGACAGTTCGGAATCGGTTAAAAAAATCGCCTTTCCGATGGTGGGTGACCCAACTGCTAAATTAGCAAAACAGTTTCACGCCTATATTAAATCGGCCGGTTTAGCTGAGCGCGGCACCTATGTCGTCAATCCGGATGGCGAAATTGCACTTTACGAAGTCAGTGCTGGCAATGTCGGCCGCAGCGCCAAAGAGCTGTTGCGAAAAGTTAAAGCCTTGCAATTTGTTTGGCAGCACGGCGATAAGGTCTGCCCGGCTAATTGGGAAGAAGGCGATGCGACGTTGACGCCGTCAATCGATTTAGTTGCTAAGTTGTAGACTGACGACGATAGTGTTTATACAAAAATCACGCCCCAAACGAGGCGTGATTTTATTTTTTGGTCGTTTTAGCCGCTTTATATCACTTTGAGGCATCGTTTGGTCGCTGTTCAATGGCGACATTGGTTTTGCTCACTACTTTATGCCAGACAAAATAAATTGCTAGCACCTGCACCGGAAACATAATGGCGACTTTGGCGAGGCGCAGTGGCAACAAGGCGATTACCGATTTGCCCATCAACAGGTGCAGCCAGTAGGTGTCGAGTACCAGTTGGCAAACTAGCGATACCGGCAGTACGGCGAGCATGATTTGGCGGTAATTAACCGGCTTTTTATACAAAAAGAGGCCGTAAAAGGCGCCGCTTAGAAAAGCGGTCAGCGTAAAGCCGAAGAACGGCGTACCGATTGGCACCAACGTGATGCCGATCACATCGCTGATCGCCGCGGCCATACCGGCCCAAATTGGGCCGTATAAAATGGCGACAATCGCGATTGGCAAAAAGCCGAAACTGATGCGCAGCATGGGCGTTTGAATACGCAAAAAACGCACTAAAATAATATTTAGTGCAATCATTAAGCCGATGATGACCAACTTTTTTGCATAGCTCTTAGTTTTCATGTGTTCCTCCTTTCTCGTAGAATAATAGAGTTGCTACAAGATTAAGAAGCACACTTAAACCATAGTAGCGGATGAGACATTACATCACAATTAAATAATTTTCGTTCACAGACAACATCCCATTCTGTGACACTTGGCGCGTAATGTTTACTCTACTTTTAATGACTCAGGCGTTTGTCGGCAAGGCCGACAACGTAAGTCGTTACTATTATAACATAAGATGTCGCTATCTCTATGCTTTTTTTGTGACAAATATCACTAAATATCTCGCCGCAGTCGGCAATGGCCTTTTTTGGCACAATTATTCTAATTTAGCTTCCATCGCCAACAGAGCTTGTTGTAGTTTTAGCAACATGTCGTCATCGGCATCCCATAATTGTCGCTGATTGGCTTCCAGTAAGGTTTCGATCATGTTAAATAGCGCCTGTGGATTATGCGCTTCAAACCAAGCTTTCATTTCTTCGTCCAAGACGTATTTATTAGCCAGCTCGTCGTACATCCACTTATCCATAATCGCGGTAGTGGAACTCCAGCCGAGTGTGTATTTGAACATTTTCGATATGTCGCCGGCCGCCTTATAGCCGTGCGCTTTCATCGATTCGATCCAATTATCGTTTAGAATGCGACTGCGATAGACGAATTTGAGCTCTTTATCGGCCGATTTCAACTTGATGTGGTCGGGATCCGAAGAGTCACCACAGTACATTTTGGGCATCGCCTTGCGTACCGTCTTAACGGCGCAGGCCAAGCCGCCATGATATTGATAGTAATCGTCGACGCTTAAGATGTCAGTTTCGCGACTGGTTGCATTTTGAATCGTCGCTTCGACGCGTTTGAGGCGGCTTTCAAAGGCCGTGCGCATAAAGACGCCCTTTTGTTTTTTGCTGTAAGCATAGCTGCCCCAATTCATGTAAATATTGCTTAAATCGTCACTGTCTTGCCAATTAGCGCGGTCGATGGCGCTGCTGATGCCGGCGCCGTATTGACCGGGGCGGGCGCCAAAGATGCGCGCTTGGGCTTGCGTTGTAGCCGCGTCGGCCGATAGGCCGGCGGCGATGTTTTCGGCTAAGTCGGCCTTGAAGTGGCTGGCCAGATAGTTGTGCTCAGCCGGTTCGTCGAGTTGAGCGATCATGTCAACTGCCTTGTCGAGCAGGTCGATTTGATTGGGGAACATGTCGCGAAAAACGCCGCTGATGCGAATGGTTACGTCGATGCGCGGACGCCCCAATTCTTCTAAGGGGATGATGTCTAAGCCGACGATGCGGCCGCTGCCGTCGTTCCAGATCGGTTTGACGCCCAATAGATAATAGATTTCGGCTAAGTCGTCACCTTTGCTGCGAATAGTCGATAATCCCCACAGGACGATGGCGACACTTTCTGGGTAGGTGCCGTTGGCGACGTAGTAATCGCGCAATACGGCATCGCCGAGTTTAACGCCGGTTTGCCAAGCTGATTTGGTCGGGATGGTACGGGTATCCACCGTGTAAAAATTGCGGCCAGTCGGCAGAATGTCGACCCCACCGCGCGAGATATTGCCACTGCTACCGGCCGGAATAAATTGGCCGTTAAGGCCGGCGATTAAGTGATCGACTTCTTGACTGACTAATTGTAAGTTGGGCACGACTTTCGTCGCAATGAATTGTAGTACGTCGACGACATCTTCCGATCGACAACGGTGACGCTCGGCCAGTTCAGTGAGTTGTGGACGATTGATTTCAGCGAGATTGGCGTCGATCAACTCGGCGATTAGGCATTTTAAATCAGCCATTAGCTGGTGAATGACTTCGCCGCCGCGCTGGCCATTGGCCAATGGTCGTTGTGGGTTTTCCAACGCCTTGTAATAGTCGACGCCGCGCGTTTCACTAAAGGCGGCAGCCAGCGAGGGGACGTCGCCATTTTTGACGCGCGTCAACACCATGATCATATCGACTAAATCATCGGCTTGTAACGGCTGGCCAAGCGTATGGAGGCCCAACGTAATAAAGTTGCGCTTAATTTCGTAGATATAGCGCCAGCAGGCCTGCATAATGGTTTCAAATTGGTCTTCGTCGATCAACAGATCGCCCCGATCGCCGGCTGGCAACGTCAAGTCGAGGTCGCTGTCTAAGTTAAGCGATTCGATTAGGTCGACGATTTCAGTTTGATAGGGTAGTAGCGATTCAAAGCCGTCAAAGGCGGCCCGTTCGTAGTCGTGTAACAGGCGTTCTAAATTGTCGATTTCGTCATAGCCCTCGACGAACTTTAATTTTGGAATTAAGTAATCGATAATAACGGCAAAGGCACGGCGCTTGGCGATGGCGCCCTCGGCCGGATTTTTTATGGTGTAAAAGTAAAAATTCGGCTTGTTTGCCAACATAAAATTCGGGAAGCAAAAGGCGGTTTGGCCAACGGCTTTACCTGGTAAAAATTCCAGCGTGCCGTGCGTGCCGACGTGGATAAAGGCATCGGCTGCAAAGATGTCGGTTTGATAGTGATAATAGGCCATGTATTGGTGGTGGGGCGGCAATATTGTGCTGTGAATCAGCTGCTCGGTGTTTTCACCCATGCCGCGCGCCGGTTGAATGCCGATAAAGACGTTGCCGTTTTTTAGGCCCGGTATTAGGATTTGGCGGTCTTCGTTGGCGGCGCCGACCAATAGTGGAATATCATCCCATTCGCGGTCGATTTGCCGCTTTAAGCGGCCGCCGTCGATCGTTTCAATCCAAGCTAAATAATCTTTTAGCGGGTAGTAATAATTGTTGCGGTCGACGCTGCCGGCTTCGACCCAGCGCGTCTCGTTGGTGCCATGTGCCAACAGCGCGTCTAATAGGGCGGCGCCGTCTTGATACAGCTGGTCGATTTGATAGCCCTCCGCTTTGAGCCGTTTTAATAAAATGATCAACGAGGCCATCGTGTCGAGTCCGGAGGCGGTGCCGATGTTGGCGTCACCGGCGGGATAGTTATGTAATATAATTGCCAGTTTTTTGTCTTTATTGTCCTTTAGGGCCAATTTGGCGTGCTGGATGGCGCTGTCGACCATGTTGACGACGCCGGGGGGATGGGCGATGTGTTTTGGTACGGGGAGGCCGTTGACGTCGCTGTATTCCTTTGTCGATACCATTTGGCCGTGAATTTGGCCATCGTACTCGGCCATAATCAGATTTAACGTGTAGTCGATTTGGTTCATGCCGTTTGGGTTGTCGCGCCAAACTTCCATTGGTTGTGTCGTCGAAAAAGACTTGATGACCGGAATGTTGATTTTTTCTAGTATTGGATCGACGCCGCCGATCATGTGAGTTTGACCGGTGCTGAGCGAGAAGGCGGCAAAATTAATAATGGCTTGAATGTCGAGCTGACCGTTATAGTAAAATAATTTGTTTATGGCCGCTTCTACGCCCAAGTTGCCGACCTCGGTCGGGATGGCGCCGTAGAAGTAAAGCGGTATAATGGAAATGCCGCGCTTTTCGCCCTCGGCGACATAGGCGTCGATTACATCGGTATTGCCGGAAATAAAGTGCGCGCGGTAAAACAGCACGCCAATGCGTATCTCGCGGCGCGGTGTTAATTGGTAGAATTCATTTAGAGAGGTTGCAATTTTTCCCTTGTAGTGCAGGCCGTCTAGGGGAATCTCCCGCAGAGGGCGTTCCGGCAAGCCAGCTGACTTAATGGCGTTGGCCAACATGATGAACAGCGCCATGTAGTTGTCGATGCCACCGTTAAAAATATAGCGTTCAATGGTGCGGCGCAGTTCGAGGCTCTCTTTACTGAGCAGACGCTGTCGTTCGGCATTGCGCATTACCGAAGATTGGATGTGCACGACAATGCCGCGGCGGTGGACCTCATCTAAAAAGGCGTCAATTTCGTCGTAGGAAAAATTTTCGCCCATTAGCGTAAATAAAATGAAATCGGTATCGTCTAGTAGGTCGTACATTTCGGCCGGGTGGCGCTGAATGTGCTTGCCGAAAAATTCAAACTCAAATTGGTTCGGAAATTCGATCTGTAAGCGCTGTGCGGCGCTGACGACGTTGCTGTATTCGCCATCTGTTGTCGTATAGTAAATAATTTTAAACACGATTTCTCCCGTCTGTCTTGGTCGGTTTTACTATCATACCCGTTTTAGAGTTAGTATCCACATTATAAAAACTGGTCATCGCTAACAAATCGATTTTAGAAGCGCGTCAAAGTGAGCTGGTCTAGCGCACCAGTTGAATTGTTTCGGTTAAATTTTGGGCCGTCATATCGTCGACGCAGACCAATTCGGCATCTGCCAGTTCGGCTAACTGCTTCATCAGCCCCAGTCGAATGCGACCGCTTTCGTAATCGATAAATACTTTTTTTATGTTCAGCGTCGCCAAAGACTGGGCGACTTTTTTGGCATCTTCAATCGGCGCATTGCTATATGCTGAGGCGTTGGCGCGGCCATCTGATAAGAAGATTAATACATACTTGGATTCGCGCGACTTTATTTGGTTGCTTTGAATATAGCGGTTGGTATAGTCAAGGGCTGCGGCGATCGGCGAATTGCCGCCATTGGGCAGTTCTTTTAAGCGCCGATTGGCCAATTCCGTGCTGCCGGTTATCGGCAAAACTAAATCGACCGCGCTGTCGCGAAAGGCGATTAAGGCCACTTTATCGCGTTTGACATAGGCTTCGCCTAAAATGTTAAATATGGTACCCTTTAGCGCCGCCATACGCTGATTGGCGCGTAGCGAACCACTGGCGTCGAGCAAGAAAATTAGCGTATTGCCAATCCGTTGTTCGCGCACTTTGCGCTGTAAATCGGTTTTTTTGATAATCAGCGCCGGTCGGTTAGCCAGCGGTTTGCCGCTGTGACGATTGTGCTGCTGCGGCGCCGCTTTCATAATGGTGCCAAATATATCGATGTCGTCGTAGGACGTCGTGGCGCGATAATAGACGGTGTGGCCGTGTCGCCCTTGGGCGAGGCGCTTTTCGCGCTTGCCTAGACCGATGATTTGGTCGCGGAGGCGCTCTCTTTCGGTGCCAATTTTAAAAGTGATGCCGTCGCCAATTTTTTCGGTGGTCAGCTGATCATCTGAAGCGACATTACCCTCTGCTTCGACAGCGGGGGGCGCGGTCTGGTCGCCGTCGTCTTGCGGCATTTGTTCGGGCGGCTGTTGGCGCTGCTGTTCAGATTGCTCCGACGCCGGTTGGTCATCGCCGGATTCGGGCTGTTCCGACTGATTCGGCGGGTCTTGTTCGACTGGCTGATTTTGCTGACGGCGACCGTACAGCACCAGTTCGGCGGCTTCGCTAATGTCGGTGGCGGCAACGCTGGTACGATTCTGATAGGCGGCTAGGGCGCGCGCCGTCTCCATCAATTTGATGTCTAAATGATTACCGGCCAGCGCGTATTGATCGATTAATTGGGCGATTTCCAGTTGGCGGGCAAATGGCAAAACGACTTGTTTGAGCTTGCGTCTAGCGCGGCTGATCGCATTGCGCAGTGCGGCGTCCGCTTGGCGCTGTGCAGTCAGTTGCGGCGTCGGCGTCATCGCCAATCTAATGATCTGGCGACGCTGTTCTAAGTCGTCAATTCGTTCTAAATCGACGATGATGCCAAAGTCGTCGATCACTGCAGCGGACAGCGCCGATTCACTGGGATTAAGCGCCGCCAGCAGCGAAAAATTCGTTTTAAACTGCTTGGAAAAGCCGCTGCGTTCAACGCTGAATTGACCGCTTTGTTGGGCGTTGATAATGGTGTTGAGGACGCCTCTATTGAATAGGTGTAGTTGGTCGAGAATTAGGGCCCGGCCGTCGGCGGCCTGCAATAGGGCGCTTTGATAACGCAATTTTTCGCCCTTTAAGGCACTGCTTAGATCGACGTCGCCAATTAAATTTTGATAGCCGATTTGATTGGGACAAACCAAGCCGATTTGCAAACTGCGCAACAGGGTCGTCTTGCCGCTGCCGCTTTCGCCGCGCAACAAAGCGCCGCCAATCTGCGGGTTAATTAGATTTAATATAATAGCTCTTTTGGCGCGTTCTGCGCCAACGAAAGACGAAAAGGGCAGCATTAAAGCGCTCCGATATGGGCCCGCAACGTCGCTTCGTCGATGTCGCTGCGCTCCATTGGCAGGCGGCGCATGCGGTGGGGAATGACGTAGAGGGCGGCCGTGATGACGTCGTCGCGGACGATCGTGTCTCTGCCGTCCAGCGCGGCCAAGGCGATTGCCGTCTTTAGCATCGTGATGTCGCCGCGGTGACCGTCTAATTTTAAGTCGATGCAAGTCTTGGCGATTAAGCTAATGATGTCGTCGGGGTATTGCCCGCGCGCAATCACGCGGTCCGAAAGCTGGCGGGCCGCGCCAATTTTTTGGCGCAATCGCGCGGTTTCGGCGGCGTATTTTTCGATAAAGGCGGTGGGGTCGGCTTCGTATTCCAGGCGTCGCTGCATCAGTAAGATGCGGTTTTCGACTGATTTTTCGGAGCTGACATCGCTGACTAAACCGAAGCGGTCGAGCAGTTGTGGACGAATATCGCCCTCCTCCGGGTTCATCGTGCCGATTAAGATAAAGCGAGCTGGGTGGCTATATGATACGCCGTCGCGTTCCATGTAGTTGACGCCCATTGCCGCTGCGTCGAGGATGATGTCGACGATGTGGTCTTCCAGCAAATTGATTTCGTCGACGTAGAGCACGTTGTTGTTGGCCTTGCCCAGCAAACCGACTTCAAATTGTTTACTGCCGTCGTGAATGGCGGCCTCGATGTCAAGTGAGCCGGAAACGCGGTCTTCGGTGGCATTGATCGGCAGCTCGACGATGCGCATGGCGCGATCGACAGCGCGATCGGCGCTTGGCGGATTGGCTTTGCAGCTCGCGCAATAGTGCTCACTGTCGCCGACGATGCAACCAAATGGGCAGTTGGGGGCGACGCTACGCGGTGGCATCAGTTCGGCTAAGGCGCGCACGAGGGTCGATTTTGCGGTGCCCTTTTCGCCGCGAATGAGCACGCCGCCAATCGACGGATTGACTAAATTGAGTAAGAGCGCCGTTTTCATCTGCGTTTGGCCGACGACGGCGACAAAGGGAAAGTTGTTTTTAGTTTTATTGGCTTGTTTCATGAGGTCCACGCTTTCTATCAAGTCAGGCGTTAATACTTAAGTATCATATCATTAGTTGTGGGCCGACTTCAATATGTTTAGACGAAGATTGAAAAATTTGATATAATCAGTCTAGTGAGCGCAGAGGAGGAAAAATGGATTTTAGGACGATTCAAGCAGATATGATCACTTGGCGCAGAGCGCTGCACCGCATTCCGGAATTGGGAAATCACTTGCCACAGACGGTGGCCTATGTCGGCGCAGTGCTCGACGAACTGGGTATCGCCTATAAAAAACTGGTCGACGGAAACGCCATCGTCGCAACGATTGAAGGGCATCGTCCGGGCAAGTGCTTTGCACTGCGCGCCGACATGGATGCGCTGCCGATTAAAGAGCAAACTGGCTTGCCGTTTAGCGCCACCGGCGAGGCGATGCACGCCTGTGGACACGATGCCCACACTGCGATGTTGCTCGGTGCGGCAAAGTATTTGGTCAACCATCGCGCCGATTTTAAGGGCACTGTTAAGCTGTTATTCCAACCGGGTGAAGAATATCCGGGTGGTGCCAAACCGATGATCGATGAGGGCGCATTACAAAATCCGCCGGTCGATGCCGTCTTTGGCATTCACAACGGCCAGATTAGCAGCGCCGTTCCACAGGGAAATATCGGCTTTAAATACGGCCCGATGATGGCCGCACCCGACCGCATTTGCATTAAGGTCATCGGGCGGGGCACGCATGGCGCCTACCCGGAATTCGGCAAGGATCCAATCGTCCTAGCCAGTGAGTTGGTGTTGAGTTTGCAGCGCCTAATTAGCCGTGAGAAGCGGGCGACCGAGCCGGCAGTGCTGTCGATTTGTCGTTTCACAGGTGGCTACAATCACAATGTCATTCCCTCCGAAGTTGAACTGGAGGGTACGATTCGCACGACGTCACCGGAATTGCGCGACTATTACCGCGCGCGGATTGAAAAGATTTGTCAACACTATGCGGCAATGCACGACATGACGATTGAAGTCGACTACGAATTCGTCTATCCGCCGCTGATAAACGATCGTGACATTACCGCTTTGGCGATCGCAACTGCCAATCGACTGTTTGGCACCGAGCGCGTATTTGAGATGAGCGAACCGGTCATGGGCGGTGAAGACATGGCCTACTTTATCGAAGCGGTGCCTGGCTGTTATGCTTTTTTGGCCAATCCGGCGCCAATCGACGGCAGCTGTTATCCACATCACCATCCCAAATTCGACGTCGATGAGTCCTATTTTGAAAGCGGCGCTAAATTGCACGCCGCCGTCGCGATGGCCTATTTAAATCGCTAAAAAAATGAGCTTACCCTTAGCGGGTAGGCTCAGACTTGAGATTCTTAATCACACTATACTGTATGCTGCAAATGGCGAGCTCCGCGCTACATCAGGGAGGTCGCCATTTGATTGCCCTTTGCTCAGTGCGCTCGGGCGACGCCGGAACTGATTGCCGCTCGATAGACCGCTTTGGCGACGGCTTCGCCGACTTGTTTGTTTAGTGCGCTGGGAATGATGTTCGTTTCGTTGCGCTCGTCGGCGGGGATTAGGTCGGCAATGGCTTTAGCGGCGGCAAATTTCATGGCTTCGTTAATATCTGTCGCCTTGGCGTCTAACGCGCCGCGAAAAATGCCCGGAAAGGCCAATACGTTGTTAATTTGATTGTCGTAGTCGCTGCGACCGGTACCGACGATGCGGGCGCCGGCCGCCAGGGCGACACGCGGTAAAATTTCCGGATCGGGATTGGCCATCGGCAAGACGATGGCGTCGTCGTTCATCGATTCGACCATTTGCGCGCTGACGGCATCTTTTACCGACAGGCCGATAAAGACGTCGGCACCGACCATGGCGTCGGCCAGTTGACCGGTGATGCCGCTGGGATTGGTCAGTTGAGCTATTTCCTCAACTAGCCAATGATTTGACCGATTAGTTCTGGAAATGATACCCTTGCTATTGCAGACGATGACGTCGCTGACGCCGACGGCCAACAACATGCGCAGAACGGCGTTGCCGGCGGCGCCGGCGCCGTTGATGACGACTTTAATTTCGGTAAATTTTTTGTCGACGATTTTAAGTGCATTGATGAGTGCGGCGATGACGACGACGGCCGTGCCGTGTTGGTCGTCATGAAAAATTGGGATGCTCATCTGCGCTTTGAGTCGACGTTCGATTTCGACGCAGCGCGGCGCCGAAATGTCTTCTAAGTTAATGCCGCCGAAAGTCGGTGCCAACAGTTGCACAAACTTGACGATGTCGTCGACATCTTTAGAATTGATGCAGAGCGGGAAGGCGTCGACGCCGGCAAATTCTTTAAATAGAATGGCCTTGCCCTCCATGACGGGGAGGGCGGCTTCGGCGCCAATGTCACCCAAGCCCAGCACGGCGCTGCCATCCGATACGACGGCCACTAAATTGCCCTTGGCGGTGTATTTGTAGACGTCGTCGACATTTTGGGCGATGCGGCGGCAAGGTTCGGCCACGCCCGGCGTATAGGCGGTCGCTAAGTCGTCTTTGCTGGTGAGGCTGACTTTGCTTGCCACTTCGATTTTGCCGCGGTGCACTTCGTGCATCTGCAGGGCAGCCTTATTGTAATCCATGTCTATTCCTTGTGAGCGAGTCCGTCTTTTACCGCTTTGACGATGTCTTCGGCCGTCAGTTCATAAACTTCTTTTAGATAGTCAACCGAGCCGACTTGGCCAAATTTATCCTTGACGCCGACGCGGCGCATTAGGGTAGGACATCGTTCTGACAGCACTTCGCTGACGGCTGAACCGAGCCCGTTAATGATATTGTGGTTTTCACAGGTGACCACTAAGCCAGTTTTTTGGGCGGCTTTGACAATGGCGTCGGCATCGATTGGTTTAAGTGTAAAGGCGTTGAGGTGCTTGACGCTAATGCCCTCCGCTTGCAGCATTTCGGCCGCCTTAATCGCCTCGTAGGTCATAATGCCGGTCGAAATCAAGGTGACGTCGTCGCCGTCGCTGATTTCAACGGCTTTGCCAATTTCAAATTTACTGTCCTCTGTAAAGATTTGAATGGCGTTTTTGCGCAGCAAGCGGATGTAGTACATGCCGTAGGTCGTGCTCAGCTGTTCGATAATATCGGCCAACATCACGCTGTCGGTCGGAATAATGACGGTCATTTCCGGGATATTGCGCATTAAGCCGAGGTCTTCAAACGGCATGTGCGTACCGCCGTTAAAGGCCGCTGTCACGCCGGGGTCGGAGCCGATGATGCGCACGTTAGATTTGGCATAGGCGCCCGACATGAAGATTTGATCGTAGCAGCGACGCGTGGCAAAGGGGCCGAAAGTATGCGCAAACGGCACTTTGCCGACGGCGGATAAACCGGCGGCGACGCCCATCATATTGGCTTCTTGAATACCGCAGTTAAAAGTGCGATCGGGATAGCTGTTCAGATAGGGGACCATGCTCATTGAACTCATTAAATCGGCATCTAATACGACGATGTTTTCGTTCTCTGCCGACAAGTCAATCAGCGTTTGACAGTATACTTTGCGCATTTCTTGCGCTTCTTTTTGATGGGTTTTTGCAATTTTTACCATAATCTATTTCCCTCCACTTCTGACAATTCGGCTTCTAGTCGTTCGATCATTGCCGCTGCAGCGCGGTGGTCGTCTTCGCTAAAGCGCATGTGGTGATTGGCCTCGGTGTTTACGACAAAGGGAAAACCTTCGCCCTTAACCGTGTCCAGCACGATACAAGAGGGCTGGTCGGTGACGGCTTTGGCGGCTTTAATTGCCGTGTAGATGGCGTCGATGTCATTGCCCTTAATCGTCGTGGCGTGCCAACCGAAGGCCCGAAATTTTTCTTCGATGCTACCGGGATTGCTGATGTCCTTGGTGTAGCCGTCTAATTGTTTTTTATTTTCGTCGACAAAGGCGATTAAGTTGGACAGTTTATGGTGGGCCGCAAACATGGCGCCCTCCCAAACTTGGCCTTCGTTTAATTCGCCATCGCCGATAATTAAGTAGGTGTAATTGGATCGCTTATCCAAGCGGTTGCCCAACGCGATGCCGATGGCCGTCGAAACGCCCTGGCCGAGTGAACCGGTCGTCATGTCGATGCCGGTCGTCAAATTGCGGTCGCAGTGACTCGGCAATTTGGTGCCGTTGGTATTCAGCGTCATCAGTTGGTCGAGCGGAAAAAAGCCCTTAAGTGCCAGCGTCGCGTAAATCGATGGGCCGGCGTGTCCCTTTGAGCAGACCAAATAGTCTCGGTCCGGCCACTTGGGGTTTTGGGGATCGACTTTCATCTCTTTGCCATACAGGACGGCCAGCGTATCGACGACGGATGCAGCGCCGCCAATATGGCCGAAGCCGAGCTGTTTGATTTCCTTTAACGTCCACAGTCGAATTGCTTTGGCAAATGTTTCTAAATGCTTGAGTTCTTCAGTTTGCAACATAGTTTCCTCCATTTGATATTGGCCGCTTTCGGCCCTGATCAAGGTTAGTCTGGCCCGATAGATGTCCGTTCGCCGACGGCGCCGACAGCTTAGCGGGGCTCTTTAATATCTTATCCAAATTGTCTATTTCTGAAACAAATAAATCGCCGCTAAATTGGGTTAAATTCGGTTTTGATTAGCGATTTTTGTCGACAGAATCGGGTGTTGCGGTGCCGAAGCTTTATCATCAGTAGAGACAGTCGATTAAATCACCGGCGATGATGGCGCTTTGACTCATTTTTTGAGCGGCGCGCGCGCCGGCGCGACCGTGTAAAAAGACGGCGGCTAAGGCGGCGTCAATCGCTCGATTGCGCGGATTGGACAATAGGCCACAGCCGATGCCGGCCAAGACGTCACCGCTACCGGCAGTGGCCATGCCGGCATTTCCGGTATTGTTGATATAGATTTGACCACTGGGTTGCGCGATAATGGTGCGCGCGCTTTTGAGCACGACAATCGCGCGATGGTCGCGGGCAAAGCGACGGGCCACCACAATCGGATCAGCTAAGATTTGTTGCGTCGTCAAGCCGGTTAAACGGCTCATTTCACCGATGTGCGGCGTTAATACAGTCGCGGCGGTGCGGGTCTTAAGACTGGCTAGCAGTTGGCGGTCGGCGGCGATAATATTGAGGCCGTCGGCGTCGATTAAGAGCGGCTTGGCGACAGCTAAGGCGCATTTTACCAGTTCGACGGCCAAGTGGTCGGTCGATAGGCCGGGACCAATTAATAGCGCATTAGCTAGGGCAGCGCGTCGCGTCAGTTCAGCCCTAGCCGCTTGACAGTCGTCGTCTTGACCGTAACAAATGGCCTCGGGCAGATAACTGTTTAGTGCGACTCGGTTAGTCTCCACCGTCAAGACGCTGACTAAGCCGACGCCGCTGCGGTAGGCCGCCTTGGCGGCCAACAGGGCGGCACCGGCCATATTTTTGGAGCCGGCGACGATTAGGGCGTGACCAAAACTGCCCTTATGCGAATTGGCGCTGCGCTCGGCCAGCCGCGTTAGACAAGCGGGCGTCAATAATTGGGCGATCGCCTCGCCGGCCGGCAAGTCGTTTGCCAAATCTTCAAAGGCGGCGGCTGGGATGCCAATTTGGGCAACTGATAAATTGCCGACGTAGTCGGCGGCCGGGTATAAGTAAAGGCCGATTTTAGCGGCGCCGAAACTAATGGTCTGGTCGGCCTTTACGGCGCGCCCCAAACAGTGACCAGTGCTGGCGTCGATGCCGGATGGCAGATCGGCGGACAACACCGGACAGCGCGCGGCGTTGATCCAGTCGATGACTTGGCCATAGAGACCGTCGACTGGTCGATTGAGCGATACGCCCAAGAGGGCGTCGACGATCAGATGGTAAGCCGGGTCGGCTTCTAAATCGGCGGCGCTGGCAATTTGCTCAATCGCCAAGTCGCAGTGTTGCAACAAGCGGTAGTAGACGGCGGCCAATTCAGTTAGCCGATCGGCTTTTGCCAGCAGATAAACAGTCGGTTTATAGCCGTTTTCGACCAATAGGCGCGCTAAGGCCAGACCGTCGCCGCCGTTGTTGCCGGCGCCGCAGACGATCAATATTTTGCTGCCGGTTGGGTGGTCGGCGGCGATTTGGCGGTACATTGCCAGTGCGGCGTGCTCCATTAGTAGCAGCGCCGGTACGTCGTACTGCGAGACGGCGCGCGCGTCTAGTTGCTTGATTTGTTGCGCGGTAAATAAATTCATTAGGAGCTCCTTTGCAGTATACTCACATTATACACGGATTAACCTATTTGTGCAGCAATTATCAGCGGGTTGTGGCATTTATTTCTTGCGCGCTGCATTAGAGATGTCAGAAGTACAGCTGGGCGATTTGACTTAAATTCAGATTTTTCACTACACTTTTCGATATTGAGATAGTAGAAAAACGTGTATAATATATGATATAATGCATTTAATGAATATCGAAAGCCAAATGGGAGCGAACTCAAATGTTTTCTAAATTAAAAAAAATATATAGGCAGCACAGGGAGAAAGAAGTCGTTTTATTGTATCAAATGGGGAAAGTCGGTTCGATGTCGATACTCAAATCACTGCACGACATCGACGTTGAAGTTTTGCATACACATACTTTTTTTGGTAATTTCCCCGTTCAAATTTTCTCAAAATATAAGGAGAAAAAGCTATTTCTAGGCGGCTTTCTTTACGAGACTGGGGCACGCCTTTACAAAAACATTAGACTTAAATTATTACTTGGCAAAAATGGCGAAAAGAGATTAAAGATCATCACAATTTTGAGGGAGCCGATATCGAGGAATATATCGCTCTATTTTCAAGATTTTCAAATACCGCTTGCCCACCACTATATAAATGATTTGCCAAAGCATAGAACCATCTCTGAAAAAAATAGCATTGACGTTTTTATTGCCGATTATTTTGAAAATTTTAATCATTTTCATGGCATAAATTGGTTTGACGATGAATTTAAAAGAGTGCTTGGCATAGATGTATTTGATTACGATTTTGATAAAGTCAAGGGATACGGCATAATTGAACGCGACAATATCGATATTTTAATTTTGCAGATGGAGAAAATTAATCAGTTGGAAAATGTCATCGGTCAATTCGTCGGCAATGACAATTTTAGATTGGCAAATGAAAACACGTCACATCAAAAATGGTATGCTCCGGTTTATCGAGATTTCAAACGAAAAATCAAATTTGATCAAAAGTATGTAGACGACATGTACAACAGTAAATTTATGAGACATTTTTATTCTGACGATGATATTGAGAGCTTTAAAAAAGCGTTAAATTACGTTTAAGGCGAACCTTGCTTTGTAAGCGCGTCGTCACATAATGATGGCGGTCGCAACACGATGTGCTGGTATTCGCATTTATTACTCGGTTAAGCGCGGGAGAACGACATGCAAGTGGATATAGATTTTATTAAAAAAGTGGCGGTTGCGGCCGGCGGAGCGATCATGAAAATTTATAAGACGGATTTTGATGTGATTTACAAATCGGATCAATCGCCTTTGACGGCTGCCGATCAAACGGCCAATCAAATTATCATTGACCACTTAAAGCGAGCCTATCCTCACTGTGCAATTTTGTCGGAAGAGTCGGCAGATGACAAAAGTCGATTAGACAATCACTATTGCTTTTTGGTCGATCCATTAGACGGCACTAAGGAGTTCATTAATCGCAGCGATCAGTTTACAGTCAATATTGCCCTCGTCTACGAGGGGCAACCAATATTGGCCGTCGTCTATGCGCCAGCGCTGCAAAAACTATACTATGCCGAACGGGGCCGGGGGGCATATCTAAAAGATTTTAAAAGTGGACGGATAAAACGGCTCAGTGTATCTGATAAGTTGACTAAATTAATCTGGATAGGCAGTCGCTCTCATTCGACGGCGCGCGAAGCTGAGTTGATTTCAGCTCATAAGGAGGAGATAATTGATGTCATTTCGGCGGGGAGTTCGTTGAAGGGCTGTCTAGTGGCAGAGGCGAAGGCCGATGTTTACTATCGTTTTGGCTTGACTTCGGAATGGGACACTGCGGCTATGCACTGCATCGTTGAACAGGCAGGCGGCATATTTAGACAATTAGATGGCACTAGAATGATCTATAACAGGGAAAATAATTTGAATGAAAAGGGTTTTTATATTGTCAATAGAGTTGAGAATATCTGGATTTGAGAGGAAAATATGCAACAGTTATCGCATTTGGATCGATTAGAAGCAGAAGCAATTTACATTATGAGAGAAGTAGCAGCAGAGTGCGAAAAACCGGTGATGTTGTACAGCATAGGCAAAGACAGTTCGGTGATGCTACACTTGGCGATGAAAGCTTTTTATCCCGAAAAGCCGCCATTTCCATTTTTGCATATTGATACGACTTGGAAATTTCGCGAAATGATCGCCTTTCGCGATAGAAAAGCTAAAGAATTAGGCATTGAAATGATAGTATATACTAATCAATGGGGCGTAGCAGAAGGGATTAATCCGTTTGAACACGGACCGTTTTACACTGACACGATGAAGACGGAAGCACTCAAACAAGCGCTCGATCAGTATGGTTTTTCGGTTGCGTTCGGCGGCGCGCGCCGCGATGAGGAAAAGTCGCGCGCTAAAGAGCGCATCTTCAGCTTTAGAAATAGCGCGCACAGTTGGGATCCTAAGAATCAAAGACCGGAAATGTGGTCTTTGTATAATACTTTTATTAACCCAGGAGAGAGCATTAGAGTATTTCCGCTCAGTAATTGGACGGAAAAAGACATCTGGCAGTATATTAAGAGAGAAAATATTGAAATTGTATCGCTTTATTACGCTAAAGAGCGACCGGTTGTTTATCGAGACGGCAACATTATTATGGTTGACGATGAGCGCATGAAGCTCCATAAGGGAGAGCGGCAAGTAGTGAAGAAAGTTCGCTTCAGGACGTTGGGCTGCTATCCTTTAACTGGTGGCATAGAGTCAGATGCAGAGACGATTGACGATATTTTGCAGGAAACACTGATGGCTGTTGACAGCGAGAGAACATCGCGCGTAATCGATCAAGAAGCAGTTTCTAGTATGGAAAAGCGCAAAAGAGAGGGGTATTTTTAGGTGAATCAAGTGACGGATCACAATGATAAATCGCTACTTAAATTTATAACTTGCGGCAGTGTCGACGACGGAAAATCGACCTTGATTGGGCACATTCTTTACCATTCAAAGTTGATATTTGCCGACCAGAAAAAAGCGCTTGAATTGGAAAGTGCGATTGGTTCCAGCGCTGGTGAAATTAACTTCTCGCTGCTGTTGGACGGACTGATGGCAGAGCGAGAACAGGGAATTACGATAGACGTCGCCTATCGTTTTTTTGCAACTCAAAAGCGCTCGTTTATCGTTGCCGACACACCGGGACATGAGCAATATACGCGAAATATGGCAGTGGGGGCGTCATTTGCCGATTTGGCGATTATATTAGTCGATGCGACAAAGGGCATTTTGATTCAGACAAAACGGCATATTAGAATTTGTTCCTTGATGGGTATAAAGCATTTTGTGCTCGCCGTTAATAAAATGGATTTAGTCGATTACGATGAAGCTGTCTTTAACGAAATTAAACAGTCCTTTATTGATTTTTCGGCGGCGTTTCACTGTGAAAGTGCGATTGTCATGCCGGTTTCTGCTACGAATGGCGACAATTTAATTGAAAAATCCGCCAATACACCTTGGTATGGCCAGTCGCCGCTCTTAAATTATCTTGAAAATGTAAATATCCAAGTCAGCCCTCAAAAGACCAGTTTTGTCATGCCAATTCAAAGGGTTTGTCGACCCAATAGTTTTTTTAGAGGTTTTCAAGGACAAATCGAAAGCGGTTGTTTATCGGTGGGGCAAACCGTCTCGGTTTTGCCTTCGGCAGAGCAGGCGGTTGTCAAAGACATTCACGTCATGAATAAAATGGCGATGACGGCATCTTCCGGACAGGCGATAACCGTTCAACTCGACAGAGAAATTGATATTTCAAGGGGAGATGTATTAGTTGGCGATAGCGAAATAGAAGTGGCCAATATGTTTAGCGCGAGCATATTGTGGATGGATGAAAATGCCTTAGTTGAGGGCAGAAATTACTTGCTTAAAAATGGCACAAAGGTTTTACCGGCAACCGTTATGCGCCTAAAATATAAAATCGACATCAATACCGGGAAACAACTATTGGCGGATAAAATAGTGAAAAACGAACTGGCAATGTGCGACATTGCATTGTCGGGAAATTTAGTATTTGACAGTTTTAAAAATAACAAGGCGTTGGGCAGCTTTATTCTCATCGATCGCCTGTCAAAGATGACGGCCGGCTGTGGCGTCATTGAGCATCCGTTGCGACGGTCACAAAATGTAATATGGCAGGACTATGGCGTAAAGAGACAATTTCGCGCTGAGCAGAAGATGCAAAAGCCTTTTACCATCTGGTTCACGGGATTATCGGGGTCCGGAAAGTCTACTTTGGCGAATGAAGTAGAGCAGAGGCTGGTCGCCATGGGAAAACATACCATGTTGCTAGATGGCGACAACGTTCGGCATGGCCTCAATAAAGACTTGGGATTTAAAGAAAGTGATCGGATTGAAAATATTAGAAGAGCAGCTGAAGTCGCAAAACTGATGAATGACGCTGGATTAATTGTCATTACTTCGTTTATTTCTCCGTATATTGAAGATAGGAAAACCGCTCGGCGCATTATTGGCGACGCCTGTTTTATCGAAGTGTTTGTGGACACGCCACTGCAGGTATGCGAGCAAAGGGATGTCAAAGGCCTTTATAAAAAAGCGCGTAGCGGTGAGATTCCCAATTTCACGGGAATATCTAGTCCTTATGAAGCACCGATAGATTGCGAAGTGGTAATTGACACGTCAAATCGTTCGGTCGAGGCCGCGGTAGATGAAATTATGACTAAAATTATTGTTCGGATAGATAATTAAACAGCCGATCTCTTCAGCGATGAAATGCCAGAACGTGGTATTGCGTTTTGATTACGTCATATTACAAATACATTATTCATTTTAAAAAATGACACTGCTTTAGAATTCGTATGGTATAATTATTTTGTGTAGATTTTTAGTGATGTATATTGAGTAAGGAGCTCGTATTGTATTCGCTTAAGGGCAGCCATAGAGCGCTATTTGTACTAATTGATTTCCTGGCCTTGTTGTCGTCTTGCCTTTTTTTATTTAGAGTTTTAGATAGCGCGGGAATCGTGCTGCATCACCTTTTTTTATTGCTATTTGTATTTGCGCTAGCGGTGATATTCTTCGACGAATACGAAGATATTATTCAGCGCGGTTATTTGATTG
>PDWJ01002280.1_pt1 | contig 20878 bp, 13 predicted proteins | sample 1430881 | NCBI WGS metagenome assembly PDWJ01 (sample SAMN01162460, study PRJNA174530) | Oral metagenome, whole genome shotgun sequencing project. | biome: Marine environment; feature: Marine mammal; material: Swab sample of the gingival sulcus; isolation source: swab sample of gingival sulcus... | reverse complement strand
GCCGCTTGTCACCCAATTCCCATCCCAACCGGTTCCCCCACCGGGAAAACTGGTAAATTGGTCATCAACCAGTAATTCTCCTGTCTGAGCGGCTATCTTATGCCCCAAAAATCCTCCTATCATCACAAAAAGTATGACAAGAGCGCTCATTCGAATGACATTTCGAAGTCTACTCATTATACATCTCCTCCTAATCCTCCTAACAAAATTTCTAAATGTGCCTCTCGGACTCAAGTTATGTCAAAACACAAAATAATTAGCATGATGCACTCATTAAAAAAATATAAAATCCTGACCTGATATTTATGCAAATTGTGTGCCATAACAGGATAAACCATTGACGTCTTATCCTGTTCCAAGGCCTGGCAGAGTTTTTGCTTCCAGAACTTGCTTGACAGAATCATAAGCCTCATACATAGCAATATGTCATGTTATCAACACAACATTTCAGCAGCACAACAACTTTTAAACGCTGTTAACACTGAGGTCTGAAAGGATCGCACAATGAAAAACCGGGATTTCCAGCATATTCTTACCTGCCTTTATGCCGGATTCGCTTTATTTGTCACATTTTTAGCATATGTGAAAACCCTTGCACCAACGGTGTCATTTTTTGACAGCGGCGAATTGATCTCCGCCGCGTATACGCTTGGCATCGCTCATCCTCCGGGCTATCCACTTTATGTCGTCCTGGGCTGGCTGTTCTCGAAACTGCCGATCGGCAGCTCGATCGCCTACCGCTTGAATCTGATGTCAGCCTGTTTTGCGGCGCTGAGCGCCCTTGCCGTCTATGGAATAACCTATGCTATCCTGACGGAACATGCTGAGAATCGGTCAAAAAACGATGCCGCTCATCCTCAGCCAGATCCAAAGCGCATGCTGCAGCCGGTCATCCCTCTGATTGCCGCCTTCAGTTTCGCTTTTTCCATCACCCACTGGAAGCATGCGGTCATTGCCGAAGTCTACTCTCTCAACGCCTTTTTGTGCGGGCTGATCGTGTTGCTGGTATTGCTATGGCGACAGACCCAGCGGGCGGAAGGCAGTCGGCAGAAGACAGAAGGCAGCAACTCGCAACCCGCAACCCGCAACCCGCAACCCACAAAGCTCTGGCTGTTGTATCTTGTGGCGTTTGTGTTCGGACTCGGTTTCGGCAATCATCAAACGATCATCTTGCTTTCTGTTGCCGCCTGTTTTCTGGTCTTGATTACCGCTCCCCGAATAATCACGCGTCCAATCATTCTTGTGAAAATTTTCCTCGCTCTGCTTATCGGACTTTCGATCTATCTATTAGCGCCGATTCTGGCATCTCAAAACCCTCCGATTAACTGGGGGAACCCGGTTACCGTCAAACAATTCAAGTGGATGATTAGCCGCGAAGGGTACAAACATGTCGAGCGAGGCCATGCCCTGAACGCGCTATGGGCAGAATTAAGCAGTCGAAAGGGGGAGAAAGATACGGACACGCATGCCGAACACACTCCCGATGTTTCCCCACAACAGCTTCCCCAGGGGCTCTCTCGCTATTCCCATATTTTAACGAATTCTTTGCTATTCAAGCAGTTCACAAGCTTTGCCCCCCATCTCCAATTCGGTATACTCGGCCTCGTACTGGCCCTGACAGGCCTCGTTTACGGTCTTGCGGTACACCGTATCGCCACCCTCACGACGCTTGTCGCCGTTGTCACGCTGGTGGTGATGATCGTGCTGATAAGCGATCCGCCGGAGGAGAACATCTTTCTCGTCCATGAATTTCATACACCGGCCTACCTGTTGATGGCCGTCTGGATCGGCTTGGGGATTATGGCTGTTTCACGGGCTGTACTCGCTGTGACCGGGACAAACCACATCCTACAGTACAGCAGCGTGTTTGTGTTAGGCATCTTTTTTCTGGGCGCTTCTATCAGCCAGATGACGCTCAATCTTCCTACCGTAGACCGGCGCAGGAATTATGTGGCCTACGATTATGCACACAACGTGCTCAACTCGCTCGAGCCCGATGCCATCTTGTTTACCTGGGGCGACAGCGGGGCCTTCCCTCTCTGGTATCTTCAGCTCGTTGAAGACGTTCGACCGGATGTGACGCTGATCCATGTGCCGCACTTAAGCGCTGAATGGTTTGTCGATTCTCTGCCGCGGAATCTCTTTTTGTCCGCCGATCCCTTCGCGGAACACGGGCCGGATCTGTTCCCAATTTTACACGAAATCGTCGAGAAAAATCGCCCGAATCGCCCGATCTATTTCGACTATTCCAGCACCCACTCTATTATGCCCCCGTATCCAATTATTCCGAATGGAATCGTCTATAAAATCGCTGTTGTCGGCGATACCATCGATTCCAAAATCTGGGATCGCTATCGATTTCGGGGCATCTTGAACGGTGGCCCCATCGCCAGCGATCCCGACATTGAAAGAACCGCATTATTGTATGGATCTGCGCGGGCAGAACTCGGCCATTATTACCTGGAATTACACGATGTCGATAAAGCCGCGCACGAATTTAATATGGCGGTCCAACTTGAGCCGAGCCTAGGAGACGGTATCGTTCAGTCCCTGAAATTTCGCGATAAATTAGGCGGCGAACAGCACGCTCCGGTGCAAACGGTTCCGGCCCCACCGCATTAATATGCACAGACTATGCAAATACATTCATATGAAATTGTGACCAGAAATTTTTTCAAATAGTCACTCAATGCTTGACTAATTCAGGGGGGAACAGTAACAGCAGTCAGAAAATACGATTAACGTACTGACAAGAAATGTTTGTCACTGCTCGCAGGGCGCTCGTATGCACAAAAGCAGAAACCGTACCATGCCGCATGGGCAGGGCCACACTCTACAGAACTCTTGAACGCCGAGTCGAACAGAGGAGGGTGCATACGAACATCATTCGGCGGGAGATTCCGTGGAGGGAGATAACACTGTATGGCAAAAAAGAATCAACAAAGCTCCGGACCTTCATATAGTCTTCTGGCATTACTGAAGCGGACGCTGTTCTTACATGAAACGTCCAACGTGGATGAACTGGTTGAGGAAGTTCACGAGTATATGCTGAAAGACCAATCGTACGACCAGATTAAAGAACGCTATGTCGGGCCGATCCTGACAAGCAATCCAAGTTTTTTAGAAGTCGAATCAAAGACTCAGGTCTGGAGATTGTCAGAAGGAAATAAAGTCAACGACTCGGTGTATGAGGTTTTTAAAAAGTTCCACAGCCCGTTAAGCGAACGTCAGGTGCTCAACCGGCTGGCCAAAGTCGAACACATGGCCGGCAACATTCAGCTCACGCTGGATTTAAAAAATGACGCTCGTTTCTCCGATATCGATGGTGGAAAATACTGGATTCTGAGCGAATGGGTCGTTGTGAATGAATACGCCCGCTCGATCCTTCTCAAAATTAAATCAGGGCTTGGAGAGAAAGAACTGCTTGCAAAAGTGGTTGATGAATTCCATGTCGATCGCGAAGCCGCCATTTTCATCCCAAAGCTTGACGAACGCTTTGTCAAAAAAGAAAAAAAATGGATGTTACAGCGGTATATCGAGCAGAAAACCAAATTACGCGCGGCCCGGATCGAACGCCTCTACCAGTTTCTGCTCAAAATAGATCGCCCCATGAGCGCAGACGAATTAACTGCTACCGTCCTAAATATGCCGGCCAACATGACCGATGTGGATGAAAAACTTGCGGCCGATCCCCGTTTTGTAGAAGAAAACGGACTCTGGGATTTACGCGCCCGCATCGATCAGCGGCAGGCTGCGGAAGAGCTTGTCGGAAATATATTCGAATCTGTTCCGGAATCTGAGATCGCTCCGGAGGCCTTCGAAGCAGAGCCGACACTTCCTAGAGAACCCTCTCCCCTTGACGAAGCTCGTCAAGCCCTCGATCTGTCGGAACCTGAAACAGTGGAACCACCTGTTGAAGCTGTTGTCATCGAAACCCAGGACGAGCAGATGATACCGGCAGAACCTGCCGTGGAGATAGAAGCTGAGGAAGAAGCGCTCCAGGAATTTACCGAACAGGAAGAGCACGAAGCATTCGAACCCGAAGAAGGCGAATTTGAGGAAGAAGAGGTTTCGAAGGAAGAGGATGAAGGCGCATTCGATCAGATGGATGAGTATATCGAGAATCTGCGCAATAAGGTGATCGAATTTCTCCAGAATGCCTTTCATTCCGAAGGAATCGTGTATAATGCCGAGATTATCGATCAATTCGTCAATTCGGAGGAACGAGAAGAACTCTTCGAGCAGTTCATTCGGGATCATTATGTTAACCCATCTAAAGGCCGGCTTCTCACCGATCAGGCTATTCTCACATTTATGGTCTATCTTGCTGAGCCGACACTCAATGATAAAATCCTGGATCCCTGTTGCGGTACCGGAGGATTTCTGCTGAAAATCTTAGAAGTGCTCGATGACTATTTGCAAGACGCGTCATGGACAGAACGGGATTTTGCGATTCAATACGAACTCCGAAGCGGTCAATTCTATTTTGTGCAAATGAACGAAGAAGAACAAGAATACTTCGATACGCCGCTCGATGAAGAAGTCGCCCGCTGGTTGCCGATTATTCGCTTTTGCAAGCAGCAACAATTGACTGGCGTCGATCTTGCCCCTTTTGCCTATCACACCGCAGATCTGAACATCGCGATTCAAGGTTTTCCGGAAATCGTCTTACATCAGGATAATGCCCTAACAAGTAAGCGCATTGGCAGCGGTGTCTATGATATTGTCCTAGGAAATCCTCCTGCTTCCGGCGACGAACCGACCCGTTTTATCAGAAGAAGTTTGGCGCTGGCTAAACCCGGTGGAAAGGTTCTGCTGCTGCTGCCTGATGAGATGTTTGCTAACGGCCGTTTGCTCAGTTCGACGCTGCGAAACCAAGTTGTGGCCCAAACCATCATTAAGGCCGTGATTCGCTTGCCAGAATCGGTTGACAGTAATGCCTTTGGCGGACGTAAAACTCTGTTGTATTGCTTGCGAAAACATCATGAGGCCGAGCAGGAATCAGAACTGTTTACCGGTGAAATCAACGATCAGGAAGGGCTGCAGGAGCTTCTTGAGGTGATTGAAGAACCTGATGTGCCTGTCTGTATGGATGATACCCCGATTGATGGCAGGACTGTTCATTACATCCTCTCATCCTATCAGCGGAGCGCCTACAATCTTTTGCTCGAAGGTTTACGACGTCAGGTGTTACACGGCGAAGTACTCGATGTGAAAGAATGGGCGCAACCGAAAAAAGCCGAACTAAAGGAGGAAGACGAAGAGTAGCAGCGACTGAACAACCCATTGAAGCATAACAACGAATTGAGAAAGAAGCGAATCTCAGTTCGTTGTTTTTGCATGCTCGTCAGAAGCAACATGTTTCTCATGCTCTGGACGAGTAGTCCCTCATTCAGGATCGACACCCATTTCACGAAGCAGAGCTGCTAACCGTTCTTTTTCTTGTTCGAGAATTTTTGCTTTGTGTTCGGCAGTTTTGAATCTGTGTTCGGCGGTTTCGGCTTTGTGTTCGGCGGTTTCAGCTCTGTGTTCGGCGGTTTCGGCTCTGTGTTCGGCGGTTTCGGCTCTGTGTTCGGCGGTTTCGGCTTTGTGTTCGGCAATTTTGGTTTGGTGCATTGCCTCCTGCATCTTACGGGTCGCTTCTTCCTGTTCCCGCCGCTTTGTCGCCTCGAGAAATTGTGCATCGAGCCGTTCCAGGTAGATCATATATTCGCGGTCGCTTTCTGAAATTTCTTGTAACACGTGAACAGCCTCCTTCATCTCTTCGCTCTGCAAGAAGTCCGGCAGATCCTCGGTATCGGCCTCTTCTCCCTCGCGAAAGAAATAGAACCAGCGATCCAATTCGTTCAACGCTGCCGAGTCTTCCGACCACGTCGGCAACTGCAGAATTTCGAATCGCATGTCCTTGCTTAACAGCAAGTTGTGCTCGATATTCCAGGGGACAAAGGACAAATGCGGGGAGAGTTCATCCTGTTTGAAGAGGGGTTCATTGAGAATCCAGATGGCAATCACGGGTTGTAACTGCGCATAGTCCTGTCCTTTTTTCAACTGACGGTGATAGATCGTGCTCCACATATACAGCATTCGAGACGCGAGTCCGGCATGGTTGAGCACCTGAATCTCGATCTGATACCAGCGTCCGCTGTCATCACGCGCTTTCACATCCACAATACTCAGCTTGTCACGTTGGGATGCCCGCTCATTGAACGGATTTAAGAGCGTCACCTCCTGAATCCGCATGTCAGACTCTTTGGCAAACACCGCATTCAAAAAGTGGATGAGCAGATTCTTATGCTGTTCGCTGCCCAACAGCAGCTTGAAAACATAGTCAACTTTCGGATCAATATGCGGTTTCATCGACTCTCCACCCTGCTTATCCCGCCTGAATCCCTAACGTCATCGGGATAATTGACGTTTCCTTTAAGAAATAATGTGGTTCTTTTTTGTAGCGTATTCAGCTTGAATCTGTCAATGGAAATCCGACGGATACCGAAAAAAGTTGTGTTACCCCCTTGTACGACGTTCTCGAAAGACTTGCAAACAGAGAATGCCCCCCATGACACACCCCGCGCCAAGCAATTGGATAAGTGTCATGGTTTCTTCGAGAAACAGGTAAGCCACGATCCCTCCGACAACCGGTTCCGCCATGGCTGTGATACTGGCCCGAGTCGCTTTGATACGACGGATGCCTGAAAAATACAGCGCAAACGGCACAATCGCGGAAAACACGCCGAGAAAGAGGAACATTAACCAGATCTGCGCGGAATACTGCGCGCGAAGGATATTCCAGGGCGGATTCAGACACCACCAGAAGGCGGCAGCAGAGGCAAAGCCATACACCAGGATCGTCCAGACCGAATAGCGTCGCATGCCGTATTCGGCATAAATACTGTAGAACGCAAAAAATCCCGCAGATACCAGGCCGGCAAGCACTCCGAGGCGATTCATTGCCAGCAGTTCCAGATCGTATCCCCCGACCATCAAAAAACAACCGAGGGACGCCAAGCATAACGCGCAGATCTTTCCGGCGGAGCAGGCTTCTCCTTGCACAACAACGGCAAACATCAAAATGAAAGCCGGAGCGAGATATTGCAGGAGAATGGCCGTGGCAACATTCGTATGGCTGATCGCATAATAGTAGGTGTAATGTACTCCGGCAACGCCGATGGCCCCGAGCACAATCATGTAGAAAAGATCTCCGGGACGAATTCGGAGCAGCTCCCGGTTTTTGAACGAGAGAACCAGCAAGAGCAGGGCTGAAGCAATGGTCACTCGCATTTCTGCCAGGACAACCGGCGAAAGATCCTGGTTCATCATGTGCTTTGCGACCGTTCCGGCGACAGCCCAACATGTCGCCGCGAGAAGAGTTTGAAGATAACCCAGCCACTCGCTCATTACAGAAAACAGGAAAGCTCCTGTTCGTGTTCATCAATGGGCACGGCGATCATTGTATTCGACGAGACCCCGATCAGTCTATTCAGTTCAATATTGGCGTTCATCGCAGCCCGTTCATCCGGATATTCTGCGATGATCATCGCATCGTAACTTCCCAGTAAATCATAACCGCTGATAAATTTTCCGCCCGCCCGTTTAATCGCCTCTTTCGCTTCAGCCGTTCGGCCGGCGCTCAATCCTCTCACACCTTCCGTACTATAATCAAACATTGTCACATAAATTGCCATATTTTACCCTACATTTCTTTATGTTCGTCGGGATGACAGCCCCTTCATGTCATTTCCTGAAACCCACTGTTCAAGACTCTTGACGGTTCTCTTTGTTTCGCCGCAGGCGGATAGGGTGCTGTAGAAAAAGTATCTCCTCCCATCACTTCACTGCAGACGATACGCTCCAAAACCGTTACGCGGTAGGTAAGAGAAGGAGAATCATGTTTTACAATACCTGAAGCTCTACGGGCTCATGTTCTACAGAGCATCGTTTGGAATTATGCGAACGTCAGGTAAAGGGTCTGTCAAGAAAAAAGAGAGAAAGGAGTCGTTCCGGATCAGTTGTTTCGTCATTCTCAAAAAAGATCCTGTTGACAAAATCCCGAAAATGTATAACGGAAGCATTATTAGCAGTCTTAATCATTGATGAAATGCTCAATGACACTGAGAACCTGACAGGTCTTTAAAGACTTCGAAGACCTGTCAGGCTTATCTTCAAAGGAGTTATCATGAGCGGAAGGTTCACCCGGCATGATGAAACGGGACCGGGGAGATTCTTGCTTATCCTTAATTCCTGTAGTTTCAAAGGAGAACAATGCAAAATTTTACGTTTCAAAATCCGACTCAAATTATTTTCGGCCGACATACGATTCCTCAAATAGGGGAAGAAACCCTGAAATACGGACACAAAGCGCTATTAGTGACTGGCCGGTCGAGCATTAAAACAAGCGGTGTGTATGATACAGTTGTCACGTCCCTACGCGATGCGGAAGTGGAGATTGTCGAATACTCCGGCGTCCAATCCAATCCCGTGCTTTCTCATGTCAAAGAAGGCGTCACGGTCGCACAATGCGAGCAGGTCGATGTGATTGTCGCTGCTGGCGGCGGCAGCGTGCTCGATGAATCAAAAGCGATTGCCGCCGGAGTTAAAAATGATGGGGAACTCTGGGACTATTTTTTGGGGACCAAAACCGTGCAGGATGCCCTGCCCGTTCTGACGGTGCTCACATTAGCGGCCACCGGATCTGAGATGAATTGTGGGGGAGTTGTCACCAATGAGGAGACCAAGCAGAAATTTAATATCGTTTCCCCATTCCTTTTCCCCAAAGTCTCGATTCTCGACCCGACTACAACCTTTTCCGTGCCTAAAGACTACACGGCTTATGGCGCGATCGATGCAATTTCCCATATTATCGAAGGGTATTTCACCTGTTCGGATCCCTGGCTGCCGATCCAAGATCGCTATGTGGAAGGCCTGATTAAATCGATCATTGAAAGTACTGAAAAGGTGATGAAGAATCCTGAAGATTATCAGGGTCGAGCAACCTTGATGTGGGCCGCTACGCTGGCGCTGAACGGCTTACCGGTAGCCGGGATCGGCCCGTATGGTTTTCCGAATCACGCTATCGAGCACTCCCTCAGCGCACTGTATGATATTGCTCACGGAGCCGGTTTATCAATCGTGATTCCGGGATGGATGACTTACGCTTCACGCAAAAATCCGACCAAATTTGCGCAATTTGCGCAACGAGTCTTCCATATCGTTACTGAAGACTCTCCGGAAAAAACTGCAGAGAAAGGGATTAACGCATTACGGTCATGGTTCCAGCAGCTTGACAGCCCGGTGACACTGGCCGAAGGCAATATTCCGGCAGACGATATCGATATGATCGCGGCCAACGCCACCATGCTCGCGAAAAAATGGGGATTGACCGATGATTACGCAAAAGAGGACATTGCTGAAGTCTTGACCCTATGTCAATAAAAGCAAGCAGGGGGGACACAGATTTTCGTGTCGATCACCCTTTGGGCGGTGCCCCCAAACAAACAGGCCCGCCTTCTCCCTCTCCTGTTCCCCCTGGTGCGGGTTGCCCCCTGCCAGGATACTTTTATCCCTGGCAGGCAGGGTTGGCATGTTTCTTGCCGACATCGCGGACTAGCCCAGGGCGTGACGAATCTCTTCGACAAGCTCGATCGCTTGTTGCTTAGTCGCCACGATTCCCTCTAGTTGGGCATCTTCAATATATTCGAGGATTTGTTTGAAGATCGGTCCGGGCTGAATGTCCAATGCGATCAGGTCTTTCCCTGAAAGAAGTTGAGGTGGGCGGATCGCCTCTTGTTGAAATTCATCGAGCTTTTCCAGACAGAAGTGATACGATGTGAGTGGACGACTGCTGCTCAAACGATCGACACGATGCAACTCGAGGAGGTCTGCAAAATGATTCTGCCGCAGAAATCGCTTCAGCGTGCTCTTTTTCATCGACTCGACTTCGGTAAATATTTGATGATTGCGTACAAGACTTACGATCTTTTCTTGTGATGCTGTCGAGAATTTAAACCGTTCGCATATTTTGTGTGCCATGTCGGCTCCAACATGCGCGTGGTTATGAAACCGAATGCGATCGGTCTTTGTATAGGTGCTCACCTTGCCGACATCGTGCAGCAGCACACCCATTGCCAGTTCCGGGGAAGGATTCTCCTTGAGATGTTGCAGCATCAGACATGTGTGGGTAAAGACATCGCCTTCAGGATGAAATTGAGGCGGTTGCTGTACACCTTTCAAGGCGGCGACTTCTGGCAGGACAGACTCTAATAACTGACTTTTGTCCAACAATCGAAGCCCCTGTTCCGGGCGAGGCGAGACAACAATTTTCAGAAATTCTTCACGAATACGTTCGGCGCTGACCGTGACAATTTCGGGAGCCAGCGTCTGGATAGCCGTAAATGTGGCAGGGTCGAGAGAAAATCCTAATGACACAGCGAAACGAACAGCTCGTAACATGCGTAACCGATCTTCTCGAAAGCGGTCGAGAGGGTTGACTATCGCTCGCACACGTTTTGCCGAAAGATCCTCTTGCCCTCCGACGAAATCATAGACCTTGTCAGCAAACGGGTCATAACACATACCATTTATCGTAAAATCACGGTGGCTGACATCATTGCGTAGCAATGCTTCCAGATGAGTTGAATGGGTCGCATGACGAAACTGCGCCACTTCAAATTTCTGACCTTTAAGAACAACAAGGATAATTCCGAATTGAACGCCGACCGGGACGGTCCTTCGAAATATCTGGCGGACGTCTTCAGGAGATGCACTTGTCACAATATCATAATCGCCAGGCTCTTTTCCCATCAGCATATCGCGCACACAGCCTCCCACCCACAATGCCGGGAAACCATGGTCGTGAAGCGTTCGAAGAATACGGAGCGCGCTCTGTTTCATACTCTGACGATCATTAATGTCACATCATCGTGCTGAGGCTGCTTGTCTGAGAACTCCTGAACCCTCTCAAGGATGGCGTGTAATAATTCTTTCGGCGAGCGATCGCCATACTGAAAGATCACTTCAATCAGCCGTTCATGACCGAATTGTTCCCTTGTCCGGTTCAACGCCTCACTAACTCCATCAGTATACAGAATCAGGGTATCTCCCTTTTCCAGTTGAATCACATTCTGTTGGAAACTGAAGGGATCGAACACGCCAAGTGGAAAATTGCTACTGAATAACGAGGCGCAGGATGAGGTTGAGGCTCGATAAATGAGCGGTAATGTATGACCGGCATTTAAAAATCGTAACAGACGTGTTTTGGTATGATACACTCCATAAAACACGGTCACAAAAATGCCGTGTTTGGCATCTTCTGCGATCAATCGATTGGCGAGCTGCATCACATGACAAGGCTCAGGATCAGCAAGGGATTGTGATTTAATAATGCTGCGGGCACTCGCCATGAAGATCGCTGCCGGAACACCTTTCCCACACACATCACCGAGCATAAACCCGAATTCATCGGCGCTGACCGGAAAGTAGTCGTAGAAATCACCACCAACGTCTTTAGCAGGGAGGTTGAGGGCTTCGAAATGAATATCTGGATGCCCCTCGAAAGCATCTGGCAAAATGCCTTGCTGAATTTGATGGGCAATGAGCAACTCACTGCGAATTCGCTCTTCTTGCAGAAGGCGTTGGGAATATTTCGCATTTTGGATAGCAAGCGCAGCACCGCTGCTCAATGATTGCAGCAAATTGATATCGTCCTGAGAGAAAACTTTTCCCCCTCGTTTGTTGATCACCTGGATCACGCCGAGCAGTTCATCATTACTGACTAACGGCAGCGAGACCATAGATTTGGTCTGAAATCCGCTCTGTTCATCGATCAAGCCAAAATGCCGTTTATCCTGCTTCACATCCGAAGTCACATCGATTTGCCTCGTTTGCGCGACATGACCGACGATGCCGGTCCCGAAAGGCACGTGAACGCCAGTGATATTCTTCGGTCCTTGACAAATACGACAGACCAGCGTATTACTCGACTCTTCAGCAAGGAAAATCGATCCGGCTTCGGCTTGAATAACGTTCAACATATTATAGAAAACCGTATTTAAGGTTTCCTTCAGATCGATGGATGAGGCGAACAAGAGATTCATATCATACAGAATCGAGAGTTCTTTCAACCATTTTTCGCGCTCGATCGCCATAATTCGCTGGGCAATAGTTATTTCGTATTGCGTTCTCAAGCGATCGAGGATCATGACAAGATCTCGCTTTTCCCAGGGCTTTTCAATATAATAATTGAGGCCGGCATGATTGATGGCTTTCACAGTATCAGCCAACCCTGCCTGGCCTGTCAGTAAGACCTTTATCGTCTGGCGATCTATTTCGTGAATCGTCGCCAAAAACGTATCGCCCAACATCCCCGGCATGACCTGATCGCTGATGACGAGCCATATGCGATGTCCCTGTCCGGTAAGCTCCCGATACAGACTTAACCCTTCTTCGGCACTTTCAGCATATTCAAATTCGCAAAAATATTGAAAGTGTTCCTCGAGTTGGGCCGCGAGCTGATTTAATACGGCTTGATCGTCATCAACACACAGAGCAAAATATTTTTTCATGATCTCATCCCTTATACGTGCTACCAAGACGTATAGGTATCCTGAATGAATCGTATCATCTCATATCCAAGCGTATTTTACCCACCCCTTGCCCCTCCCAGGAGGGGCAAGGGGTGGGTAGAGCGCTACGACCAACTTAGGATACCTATATAAAGTCAACTGAGAGTAAACAAGCAGTCCAAAGACTTCAATAGCTATCAGTCATCTTTTTTCAGTATTCGCGCAAAGGCGCAGAGAAAAACCTCGCATTCTCTAGCGCCTCTGCGTCTCTGCGTCTCTGCGCGAACTAAAAAAACGTGAAACGATCCCTCATAATGATTTCACTCACGTCATTCGTGTTTTGACAACATGTCACTGACGGGTCACGCGTTAGAGGAGTGGAGTCCTGGAGTTGTTGAATGCAGTTCGTCGCCTAACACTCCAACACTCCCTCCAGGAACCTGCCGACAACACCTTGCGCGACGATGTCAGTATTATCGGAAACACAAGAAAGCTTATACATCAAAAATCACTCGTGCTTTCCACTGCTCGCCTTCCTTGACGACGCTGAATTGATGATAGGTCACGGCTTTAAGTTCTGTCTCAAACCGATGGCGTTCGCAATCAAGAGCTTCCCCTTTCAGGACGGCAGTCACCTGAAAAGCATGACTCGACTGAATCACGAATTCGGTATAAACCTCTTGTTCGACAGAAAACAGGTAGAGCAATTCCCGCAACCAGTTCATCAGCAACGATTCTTCGTCCGTACCGGAGATCCGAACGGTCCGCTCAATCGCCGGCTGAATCGTCGAGGCATCGACAATCGTATCGAACAACGCATAACCGGCATGCTGCAATAATTCTTCGAAACTGCTGCCATACACATCGACTCCGACATCTGCCGTATGCTCGATCTCGTGATACGGTATCATAAACCGAACCTGTCAGACCGCTCAAAACTGTCTGACAGGTTTGAATGCTACTCCTGCGTTGCATACTGCTGCTGCAGCAATTGAATAAGACCTTCCGCTTTATCCATTTCTTCGCCGTATTGAATCCAATTGCCCTCAGAAAGTTGCTGACGGGCAGCATTAAAATGCTCGACGAGTTGTCGAATCACGTTTGCCAACGACTCATCTTCAAGTGTTTCGATCGGTAATTGTTCGATCAATCGTTGTTCATCCGGCCGCAAAACACCGCCAAACGCAGCTTCGAGAGCTTCCTGAAGATTCATTCCCATGGTGACTTCACCGCTATACGACGCAATGACTCGTTTCAGCTCAGGCAAATCCCGCTGTTCGGCCTTCAAATAGACCGGTTCCACATAGAGCAGCGAATTTTCGATTGGAATCACAAGCAGGTTCCCTCGAATCACGTTGGAACCCCGTTGATCCCACAGGGAGAGCTGCTGGGAAATCGTGGTGTTCTGATCGATGCGAGCTTCGATCTGCGACGGACCATACACGAGCCTTTCTTTCGGAAATTTATAGACCAATAACTCCCCATACTGCTTGCCATCACAACGCGCCGCCATCCAGGCTATCATATTATCTTTGTTATTGGGAGTCAATGGATTCATCAGGATAAACTCCAGTTGTTTTTCATCCGGCAGTCTCATCTGAATATAATACGGTTCAATTGGAATCGGATCGCCGCCGTAATTTTCTGTCGGAATCGCCCAGAGATCTTCTTTGTTGTAGAAGACCCGCGGATCTTTCATGTGGTAGGTGTTATATTGCCGCATCTGAATTTTGAACAGGTCTTTTGGATAGCGGATATGCGCTTTCAAGCCCTCCGGCATCATCTCAAAATCTTTAAAAAGCTCCGGAAACATTTTATGATACGTCATTCCCAGGGGTTCCTGCCGATCCATCAAATAGAAATCGACCGTTCCATTGTAGGCATCAACCACCACTTTCACAGAATTCCGAATATAATTCGGTCCGCGATCGTCTTCGTCTATCGGCTCTGAATAGGGATACCGATCCGTCAGCGTGTAGGCATCCTGAATCCAGAATAAACGACCGTCATCGACGACAATATACGGATCGCTGTCGAGGGCAAGGAAGGGCGCGATATGCCTGATACGCTCCTGAATATTTCGCCGAAACATCACCCGACTTTCTTTTGTCGTCGACCCAGTCAGTAGAATATTGACATCGCGGAATCCCCAGGCAAACAGAAGTCTCCGAAACAGCGAACCCATCCAGATTCCACCAGTTCCCTCATACACGGCCTCCTTATTCGAATCGCCAGCCGGATAATCGAATTCCGGGTTATCGGTTTTGACGATCACATAGTCGTCTTTATCCACAACAGCGGAACGTCCGGTAGAGCCATTTTGCGACGAAATTTGCCGGCTCACCACCTGTTCACCATAATACATGGCCGTATTTTCCAGCGGAACATCAAATGAAGCGATTGGAGGAATATCCTTGATCAAGAGTTCTGGCAACCCCTCAGCGGTTACGCTATTCACCGGATTCATCACCACGCCATACCCGTGTGTGTAAGTTAAACGGGTATTCACCCAGGTTTGCGACGGCAGTTTCTCACGATCTAATTCTCGCGGAGCCAGCATCACCTGACGAAGTTTCCCGTTCACCTGATATCGATCGACATCGACATTATAGAAGGTATAATACGGACGAATGGATTGAATTTGCTGATACGTGCTCAACAACGGGCGATGGTCCCAAAGCCGAATATTTTCCATCGTATCGCCATTTGCCTGAATATCTTCAATCGTTAGTGAATTTTCTGCCGGAAACGACTCCACACGGATATTCGAGAGACCATAGGCTTCGTTCGTCATCTTAATATTATGAAGAATAAACGGCTCTTCCCTGGTCAACTCATTCGGTTTGACAATGGCCTGCTGCACGATTCCCGGCACCACACCTTGAATCACAACCGAGATTGGGATGATAAGAATGAGTCCGACGATCAACCAGGCTGCCCGCTCTTTTGCTGAAAACAGACCGGATATCGTGAACACCATCAATGCAAAAACATAGAGGAGTAAGCCCCACAGCGCCAAAAGCTGGACGTGATAGTCGGTGTAACCAGCTCCGAACACTAATCCCTGTCGTGAGTACAGGATATCATACATTTGCATACGATAATCCCAGGCTTTCATCAACAATCCGACCAAAACCAGCCCATAGAGATGGAATTTGACATTCTTCGAAAACAAGACCGCACGCTCAGCAATTTTGAACATGCCACTGATCCAATAGATAATACCGGAGCCGATGAAACTCAATACAACCATAGACATCAGCCAGCCCCTGAAGATCTTATGGATTGGGAGCGAAAATACATAGAAACCGACATCTTTGTTAAAAATCGGATCGCTTGTTCCAAACGGCGAGCGATTGAAGTATTTAAGCACGGTTTCCCAATGTGGATACAACGCCAGACCGTTCAAGATCGCCAGCACAGCAGCGATCGCAATCAGCAGCCAGGATACCCGTTTTACCCCTCCGGACGTTAATTGTTTCAACGGCTCCGTGAATTCGCCGAGTTCAAAATTGGTAAAAAGATTACGTTCTCCTATGGGCCCCCCTTCTTTTTTCGAAAGAGAGTAGGCAAACCAAAGGTTCCCCCACAACACCAGAAAACCGAGGGCACTAAAAAGGAAAACATTAAAAAATTTCGCAAAAAGAATTTTGACAAAGACCCCTGTATATTGAAGAGAACCAAACCATAAATAATCGATAATAAAACCGGCAAACAGGGAAATGAGGAGGATCACGGCAAAGACAAGGATAATAATCAGTCCGAAACCTCGTTGAATTTTATTTTGTTCCATGAACAGTCACGCTCCTTACGTTGTTATCATATATTGTCAAAATAACGGCAGTGCAAAACAGGCTGACATCTGAACGGTTTTTACCGTTGTAAAAACCGTTCAGGTTTCTCAGTTCGTACATCACCTGTGATGCACATCACGTATTTTTGCAAGAGAAAAATAGAGAAAGGAATGGATTCTCGTCGAAAAGTCGGAAAGAAGAAGAGTGACCGTCAAACCACTCCCTATGTACCACATGCGTCCACACTTACTTCCATTGCGGTTCATGAGCATGTGATACACGCGAAGACGCTTATGTTACAAACTCTTTGACGGCACATCATGACACCATGCACACCTTGTCATCCGGGACATGACTTATGAAAAACGTTCAATTGTGACAATTTCAAAATTTTTTAAGCCGGCTGGTACTTTAATCTTGACATCGTCTCCTTCTTCCTTGCCGATTAATCCCCGTGCTATCGGCGATTTAGGTGAAATCGAGTTTTCGTAAAACTGTGCGTCATCGCCGCTGAGAATTTGATAAAACATTTCTTGATCGGTATCTAAATCATATAATGTCACTTTCGTCCCGAGACACACTCGCTCCGTATCGATATCCAGATCGTCAATAATTGTCACATTTGACAACCGTTGTCGCAAGTTTTTGACCTCATTTCCAAGCATATCTTTCTTTTGAATCGCTGCTTCCCACTCGGCATTTTCTCTCAAATCACCATAACTCGCCGCTTTTCCTATTTCCTGAGCGATTTTCCCTCCAGGCTTAATCGCATCGAGATTCTCTTGAAGTTTTTGGTTTAATGCGTCCCAGGCCTTTCGCGTCATATAATTCGTTTCCATAAATCTTCTACCTCATACTTCTCAATAACATTATCCTTTTAAAACAAAGAACCACAAAACGCGCAAAAGGCATAAAAAAACCCCAGATCCCAGGAGGCTCAAAAAAACATCTGGGAAGGGTTTAAAATTATCTTTTGCCTATTTCGTGGCTTCTTTGCTAAATCCATCACCACTTTTCTGATGTTTTTAGCTGGAAGAAAGTTTTCTAATAATGTATGGAAAAAATGTCAAGAGAGTATTGACAGATTTTTCAAATAATACGGATAACATTCTTCGCAGAGGCGTAAAGACACAGAGGAACGCCAGGGTTACAGGCTCTTGTCGAGCAAAATAATCTCAGAGGCGCAGACGCTTTGCAATCTGTTTTCCAGCTAGAATAGCTCCCTCCATCGAGTTATATTCCCAGGCTCCATACCTCCCGATTGAAGAAATCTTATACTGCTCGAGGCAGGGCAGAATCGTCGCCAGCGCCCGGGACCGATACAGATCGTGAATGACGTATGCGCAATCAAGGCGAAGCACATCGGCCACCAGGATTTCATCGGTTTTTTTGAGCAGACCGCAGCGGTATAATCCGTCATAGACCTGCTCAAGTAGCGTTTCTTCTGCATATTCCTCGTGGGGCAGCGCTGAGACCTCAACATACATGGAACTACAACCTTCGGGGACTACATTCTTTGAAAAATTCATCGGGAAACCAATACGATAGAAGATAAATTCCGGCTCGGGGAAATAGCTCCAATGTTGATCGGAGATGTACGGACGATTGACCCCGATATTGATATCATAGACCGAAATGTAACGTAAATGATCGGCAGCATTTCGAATTGATTCGGGAATATTTTGAAGCAGACCAACGAAGGTTTTCAGCGGTAAGGTTGAAATCAAGCGATCGTAATGATATGATGAACGATCGTCAAATGTCACGAGACGTTTTTGTGCATCAACAGCCACCACTTTTTTTCGAAGATGAAGTTTATCAGCTTGAAGAGAAGACAAAAAGGCGAGAGGAAGCTGGAAAATTCCGCCGGATTCAGGATAGAGAAAGGTTGGGTTATAGCCAAAATCAGAATTTTTAATTCCCAGAGCACCATTCAAAAATTCTTCAAACGTCGGCTTTGGGATCGACCAGGCCACCCAATCAGCAGCCATTTCGTCTAACCGTGTCTTCCAAAGCTTCTGATTGTAAGGAAACATGAAGTAGCGAGCAACTCCGGCCCCGAAAGTTTCCAATACCCATTCCCGGAACGAAAGGGATTTTTGAGAGGAGTTGCTCGACGTGTGTCGTATCAGGGAGTCAACAAATCCGAGAATACATTCTTTGATTGTCTCGACAGGAAGTCCGTGAATATTGGCCTGGAAGGGATAATCTATACAGCGACCTTGTGAATAAATATTCGCTCTTCTTTGGTGAAGCTGGAAACAATCCGGCAGGAACATTGTGATGAGCTGACGAACGGAATCATCACGAAGGTGAAGCAAGTGGCCTGTGTAATCAAACACGAAGCCATCGTGTTCGATTGTCCGGCACAAGCCGCCGACTTCAGCCTCTTGTTCGAAAATATCGTAACCAGTTCCAAGGTGGTAAGCTGCGCTTAATCCGCTCAACCCTGCTCCTAAAATTCCTATCTGTTGCCCCACAAGACACTCCTCTACTTCCCGAAGACTTCTCTGTTGCTCGGCATCTTAATCCGACTCAATTTGTGCCCCACATAGAGCGCGCCAACCACAACAACACTCAAGATCCAAAACGTAGAAAAAGGGGTCGACTGCATAATGAAAAGTGCAATACCTCCCAATACAGCAGTTACGGCATAGCAGATCACCGCGATCTGTTTGACGGAATATCCGGCTTTCAAGCCACGCAGGGCAAAATGATCTTTGCTGCCCATAAACATAGATATGCCCTTCCGATGACGTAAATACATCACGAAAAACATATCGAAGATCGGCACTCCGAGGATCAGAATCGGCGCGAAAACTCCCCAACTATTATGTTGGGTATAACTGCCGATCATCGAGAGCGATCCGAGCATTAAGCCGAGAAACATACTTCCCGTATCCCCCAGATAAATTTCAGCGGGTTCAAAATTGAAACGTAACACTCCCAACAGGCTTCCGGCCAACGCCAATGTCAACACCGCGATCGTCGTATTCCCGTTGACAACAGCCACCAGAAAAAAAATCATCGAGGCGCAAAACGCGACTCCTGCCGCTAATCCATCCATAATATCGATAATATTGATCGCGTTAATAATCCCGGCAACCCAGAGAGCTGTCAAGGGGATATTGAGAAATTCCGGCAGAGCGATCAACTCGATGCGAATACCGGATTTAATGAGAACGAGAATCGCGATCAGTTGCCCCAAAAATTTTACTTCAGGTGTCACTGCTTGCATATCGTCGAACAACCCGACAATAACCAACACTGAACCGGCCAACGTGATCCCCAGAATCTTTTCATTAAAATGAAATGTAAAAGCCAGAGTAAGGATGAAGGAGGTATAAATCACGATACCGCCAAGATAAGGAGTCGGAATTTCATGATCTTTTAATCGTCCATCCGGCTTGTCAACGATATTATATTGTAACGCTGTATTGCGGGCCAGTGGCGTTGCCCACGAAGACAGCCCCAGTGCCAGGAGAAACGTCAACAAATACTTGACCAGGAGAAACGACGACGGCAAAAGGTTCGTCGAAATCGGCAGCATAAAAAAAATGAGGATCAGCACCAGGAATGCGATGTTCGCTGGCTGTTCACGGCGTTTTCCATTCATGTTACATCGACTCCCATCTGTTTTAAATCGGCCATAACAACCCTTCCAGCCGAGACAACCACATCCGGATCGATCTTAACTCCAGGATACGTAACAATATGGGGTTGAAGTTCGACCCGTGACGCCAGGATAGCGCCGAGTTGTTCGCGTCCCGAATCAACAAATTGTTTTTTCACAAGAGACGTTACTGTGCTCCCTTCAATGGGAGCACTCATCGTGACAGCGCCGGAATGCAGATATGCAGAATCTCCGATCACAGAATGGGCAATATGGCAAAATGGATCAATCCTGACATGCCGATCGATGACCGAATTGTTGATGAAGACGGAATTGGCAATGTGGCAGCGATCCCCAATCGATGTATTTCCAGTAATATGGCAATGCGACCCGATCGTACAATGTTCCCCAACGCGCACGTTACCCTGGATATGCGTCCCCCGTCGAATAATCGAATGGTCTCCTAATGAGAGCGTTCCCTCGATAATCACGCCCGGCTCGACAGTGCCTAAAATACGCTCATCAGGAGACCGCTCCAAAAGAAAGTCATTGGCATCCAGCAGCCTCCAGGGAAATCCGATCGGAACCCAATAGCCGGTACTCAAATGATAGAAGACATCAGCAACCTGTATTAATGCTTTCACCCCATCAGTAATTTCATACTCACCGCGCGGACTTCGAGGCATCGTATCGAGTAGTGGAAAAAGCGTTGTGTCAAATACATACATACCGACACTCGTCAAATTACTTGCCGGATGGTCCGGTTTCTCAATAATATCTTTCACGACCCCATTCTCGACCGTCAGTACAGCAAACAGTCGGGGGTCGTCCACCTCCATACTCAGTAAGGAATACTGGTGGCGCAGGCAGCCTTCGATATCTTCTCTGGCATACAGATCGTCCCCATTCATCAG